>Ga0098059_1000019_pt1 | contig 223179 bp, 193 predicted proteins | sample 20_taG_FD_92580 | JGI IMG/M metagenome (GOLD analysis project Ga0098059, IMG submission 92580) | Marine viral communities from the Subarctic Pacific Ocean - 20_ETSP_OMZ_AT15318 metaG | ecosystem: Environmental > Aquatic > Marine > Oceanic | place: Subarctic Pacific Ocean | collected 2015-01-19
AGCCGCAGCCCGGGGGCGCCCGCAGGCGAGCCTAACTCTGGCAACCGGGGGCTGTTACTTTTAAATGGAGTTTACGGAATTTTAAAGGAACAGACCAGGTAGGTTGCCGTGATGCAATTGGGCTAAGCTGCAAGGGGCATGACAGCACTTGCCCCGAAGGGGTTGGCTTTTGGCTTTAAATACCTTATAAATTTACACTTATTTAAAAGCCTGAAGCCAATGCTGGCGAGACCCTTTGCCGCAGCCCAAGGGCAGCACACCATAGTGCCTGGCAGTGCGGCTGGTATATCAAACAACAACTTTTTGGCTTGGGAGCCAAAAAGACCGCTTCCTTTTGCATTTTTTACCTCTTTACCTGCTTAACAGAAGAAAAAAGCAAAAGCTACGAGGGAAGGATTGTGCGGGTAAGTGCGGTTGGTTAGCCGAGGGCCTTTGATTTACCCTTTGGGGAAATTAAAGGCTTTCGGCTGTGGGAGCCATGGGCTTTGGCTAATTTTTTTGGATTGTCTAAGGGATGTAGGGAAATTAGCCAAGGCGCATGGTCTTTGCCTAATAATTCATTTAGAGAAAGCTTTAAATGGGAATAAGGAAAAACGAACGTATTATGTTTATTGATGCGTTCGTTTTTTGGAGCTTTTTTAACAGCAGCTTTTGTTTTGTTGGATCGGTGGACATGCTACTGTTCCGTAACTACAATAGACACAGCAATCACCAGTTTGTGGTTTTAAAACTGTGTTACAATTTTCACACTCATAGAAGAATTGACAAGCATCTGTTGGCATTTCTTCTGTTTTTTCATGCCCACAGTTGGGGCATTTTATCGTTGATTCTAATACTACTTCCATTTGAGTTCTATTTTTATGATTTTAAAAATTAAACCATGTACACTATATCCGAACTTGCTGAGGGATAGGTAAGGATCATAGTTTTTATGTCTTTTGAAGTCAGGCCTCCTTTAATTGCCATGGCAAAAAGATTAATAACTTCTTCTGCATGGGGTCCTGTAAGGTGTGCTCCCAAAATTTTACCACTATCTTTTTCGATGAGCGTTTTAAAAGCATAGGTCTTTTCATTGAGCCTTTTGGCTGTAAACCAATTAGGAATACTATTTTTTTTAACAATGAAATCCAATCCCATTTGGTTGGCCTGCTCTTCAGATAGTCCTACTGATGCCATTGCTGGTGAGGTAAAGACCACAGTTGGTATAGCACTGTAATCAGGCTTTTTGCTATTTTCTTTTAGAATGTTGGATGCTACAATATGACCTTCCATCACGGCCACAGGAGTAAGAGGCTTGCCATCAGTAGCAGCTGCATCTCCGGCAACATATACATTTGGGTTTGATGTACTTTGCAGATATTCGTTTGCGACTATTCCTTTTTGAGTGAACTTCACATTGCCTTTATCTAAATCAAGGTCAAAAATAGCAGGCAGCCTTCCTGCTGAATTAATTACCACTTCAGCTTCCCAGTTCTTTTCATTACCATCAGGATTTGCAGTGACTTTATATCCAGCTTCCGATTTTTCGATTTTGCTGACATCTGTGTTAAGTATTAACTCTATATCTAATTCTTCCGTGGCTTTAGTGATTTGTTCCACAATAAAAGGATCAAAATTCTCTAGAGGTCTCTCTCCCCGGTGAATAATAGTCACTTTACTGCCATAGCGAGCAGCCATGTGGGCAAATTCAAAAGCTATATAGCCACCACCTATAAATATGAGAGATTTAGGAAGGTTTTCGAAGTTTAAAAAGTCGGTACTTGTGAGTGTTAAGTCTCCACCGGGAAAATCAAGATGACGGGCTTTCGCTCCAGTGGCAATCACAATCTTAGCTGCTTCTATAATCTCATCTCCTACCTTCAGTTGATTTTCCTTTATGAAGCGGGCAGAAGAATGAAAGGTCTCCACCCCATTTTTCTCATAGCCTTTTTCTAATTTTGCAGGCATAATTTCCACAAATTCCTGTTTGCTTTTCATGGCAGCTTTCCATGAAATTTCCGGAATATCAGAGATGTTTCTATCCTCCAAATTGGTTGCGAAATGCCTTAATTCCGTAGCTGCCAGCATAATTTTCTTCGGATCGCAACCGCGCAAAGCGCAAGTACCACCATAAGGTAATTCATCCGTTATGCCTACTTTCAATCCTTTAGAGGCACAGCGATTGGCGATATTCATCCCTGCCATGCCAGAGCCAATTACAAATAAATCGTATTTCTTCATAATTATTTCTGACTGATTACTTTATAGCCTGTGCCGTTTATGGCTGCCTTAATTTCTTCACTAGTTACTTTTGATTGATCATATTTTACCATAGCATCAGCATCTTCGTAACTCGCATCTACTTCCACTATACCGTTTAGTTTATTAACATCATTCTCTACATGCGAAGCACAGCCATTACAGGTCATCCCCTTGATTTCGAAAGTGGTAGTTTGCAGATTATCAGTTTCTACCACAATAGTCTGTTTTTGATCTTGTGAAGGATAAAACATATCAGCATACAGAGGAAAAGCCATCATCACCACCGCAAAAACCGTTACAATTCCCAGAAACTTCTTGCTTTGCCAAAAATTGGGTTTTTCGTCCTCTTCACAAGCACAAGCTATTTCCTCTTCCGTTCTGGGTTTCAATTTTTGATACCAGGCAAAAGCTAAAACCAGTATGGTCACTGCTATTAGATATGGTCTCAAAGGATCTAACCACGAAAATGTGGAAGCAATCCCAGATGCACCTGAAACCAGGGCTAAAACCGGGGTGATACAGCATATTGATGCTGCAATTGCAGATACTAATCCTGCCCCTAAAAGTTTTTTGTTATTATTGGATTCAATATTTGAGTTTTCCTGCGTAGTCATATCATTTCTTTTTTGTCACCAACTGTGATTTCCTGAAACAAGGGTTTTAGAAGCTCTAAATGTTCTTCATTAATTGCATAAAAAATGGTTTGACCGCTTCGTTTTCCTGTGATGATATTCCGGTCTTTCATTTTTCGGATGTGCTGAGATATTGCAGGAATACTCATTCCCAAAATATCGGAAAGATCACAGGGGCATAATTGGCCTTCTTGTTCTAAAAGGTAAAGTATTTTCAGTCTGACCTCATTACCGGCTAAATTCAGGATGCTACTCAGCTTACCGAATGATTCTTTGTTTTCTTCGAGATTTTCTTTGCATTGCTGAATTTGTACTTCATCAGCCAATACCCTTATACATGATTGATTTTTATCCATGGTTACTTTATTTGTACTTCCATAACGCATGCAAGTTAATGAAGTTCATTATTTAAGCAAATACTTAAATACAGTATTTTGATATAAGGCATATTGTAGCTATTCAATATTATTGACCGAATTAAGGTAGTTTGGGCACAATCACCACGCTTGCCAAGGGAGGGAATTGAGTTGATTTCTGCATCAATTTAATGATAGAACGCTTTAGTGATTTTATGCAAAAAGTATTGAAAAGCGATAATGAATGCATAAAAATACTATTTAAAATTGATGGTGTTCCATTGTTAGTTCTATCTCAAAAAGCCCCTTCCTTAATCCTTCCCCAAAAGGTAAGGAGATTGAAAGGCTGGTGCGTTTGATTTAATTTTTTACCACCCTGGGTAATTTACAGGTTTTTGAAATGATGGGCACAAGCGGACAAGGTTGCCTTCTTGACTAAACTGTGCTTAACGGTAAACGTGGAATTTAGATTATACTATTTTGAATAGGTAACCGGTACTAGTTGGGAGCTTCAGTTTGTTTTTTACTTTGAACTTGATAAATCATAAGTTCTCACTGCCTTTTGATAATAAGTATTTAAAATCTTCATTTGGTAAGATTTTAGAAACTATGAAAGAAGCTGTTTCCTTATTGATGATTTCTGATAAGGTGAGATCAAATATTTTTCCTTTCACCAATTGCTTCCAATTTTTCTGGTTTAAGGTCTTACTTAGTGCATTGAGTTCTTCTAATTCATTAAATAGTATTTCTTGACCAAGGCCCAGTATTTTGAGTTCTTTTATTACTTCATCAATGGAATTTTTACTTTGCTTAACTGTTTTTCTTTCTCTGGATCGTTGCCATCTACCTAGTTGCAATTCTCCTTTAATGGTAATTTGGTATGATTTATAATCGTTTGTTATGAAAGAAGACTTTAAAAGCTCTTGAATAATTTCTTTTAATTCATCATCACCTCTAGGGAGAGTAATTCCATTTCCTGCTAAAATCCACTGGACAGAATTTAGATTATTTCCTTTTAGATTATTTAATTTGAAAAGTATCAGATAAAGAATATCTTCAATATTAGGGTTTTCAATGTCAATTAAAGGCTCTCTTTTCAGAATGACATCTAAGTGAGGAAGTATCGATGAGAATTGATCTAAAAATTCTATCCTGTTATTTAAGGTTCTATTGATGTTATTACATTTATCTTGAAAAGTATCTTCTTTGCCTATATAGTGCCACCCTATAAATTTGTCAATGCCATAAGATTCATAATTATTCCATAACCAACTATCCGGATCAGAAAATGATTTGGTAAAAATAGTCTGCAATTGTTCATCTAAAGTATTTCTTTTCTCGATAGCATTTCTTAATCCCCGGTCACTTCTAATTTCCTTTTTGTATAACTCCTTTAAATGGTCAATCACAGGTGCTATTGATTCATTGAAATCTTGAAGGGATGATTTGATTCGAATATTTTGCATTTCCTCAGGTGTTTTACATGCTATTTATTCCGTTTTTTGGTGATGCGTTTTACCTCTTTATCGAAGTCAGACTCGAAATTATTATCTTGTTCTACTCTGAATTTCTGGTATTCTTTTTCTGCAAGTTGTTTGGCTATCTGTGCTGAGATTTTACCGGCATCTTTTAAAACTTTGTAATCATTAAATTGTAAAAAGCCATCCAGTTTGCTTATCCAATCGCTCATTTTCATGGGATTTTGTCTTTCAGCTTGTAGCTCCGCAAAGTCTAAATACATGGTGACTATACGGTTGAGGTCCTTGAGTTCTTTCTCTTTGAGGTAATTTTTAGCTGTTGTAATATCTGTTTTAAGTACTTTTCCTTTTGGTGCGCTCTTCCATGTGGTTAAACCCATATGAGGTTTTTTAGCATCCGCTCTTTCTTTAATGATTTCAGCTGCAGTATGACCCGTAATAGCCCAATGGAGTTTGTTTTGTACTGTTTTGAAGAATGTCTGCGAGATTTCTGCTTTAGGATCGTAATCAATGCTACATTGAGCATAGATATCGGTGATTTTTTGGTAGAATCTTCTTTCACTTGCTCGAATCTCCCGAATTCGTTCTAGCAGCTCATCGAAGTAATCTTTACCAAATTGGGCAGAACCTTGTTTTAAACGTTCGTCATCCATAGCAAAGCCTTTGATAATGAATTCACGTAAAACTTTGGTTGCCCAAATACGGAATTGTGTACCACGCTGTGACTTTACTCGGTAACCCACAGAAATGATCACATCCAAATTATAATACCTTACGGTGTTTTCTTGTGTTTTCCCTTTGATAGCGCCATGTGGACTGGTAGTTCGGAAATCCCGAACTACCACTTTTTCATCCAGTTCACCTTCTTCAAATACATTACTAATATGCTCCGATATCGTGGATTTGGCTTTTTCGAAAAGCTCTTGCATCCCTTTTTGGGTAAGCCAAACAGTTTCATCTTGTAATAGGACATCGACCTTTACTTCCCCCGCCTGGGAAACGTAGAGCAGGAATTCACTTTGGTTGGGGTTTAGGTTGTTGCTCATTTTAATTTAATTCAAGTTCCTTCGTTTGTTCGTTAATCCAAGCTAAGGCTGTATTTTCATCTTCTTCTATTGCCATTTCTACTGCTTTTTTGGCTACTTCTAAAAGGTGTTCGGATTGCTTTTTGAGTTTGAAGCTTTCTTCCACTAATTCAGCTATTTTTTGTTGCTTGCCATAGTCTATTATTGGAACAATCACATTTGAAATTTCACTTACTCTCCAATGCAAAATAATTGAACCTCCTGCATCTCTTTCGGCTTGCATCTGTACTAATTCAGAATTTAAAACTAAACTGAGGTACTGAGGATTTATTTGTTTTTTATCTTTAACAGTCAAATGCAAAATTGCTCCTGATGTAATGAACTCTGCATCCTCTCTAAGCATTAAGGCAGTGCCAACACTTCCATCCTTTGAAAATAGAATAGACTCTTTTTTTGGTTTTAATGAGTTGATTAGCTCTTCATTTTCAGTACAAAAATCTGATGTCAAATATTTGTCTGGTGTTGAAACTCCCAGTTTATCAAAATCTGAAACTCTCATAAAAGGAAAGCCTTGCTCTGCATAATTTGCTGAGCCTGGTTCTATAGACTTTGTGATGTTTACTAAGTTTATAAGCTTATCATGCTTTTTCGATTTTATTCTTTCGATGACTTGCTCATATTTCACTTGATAATACTCTGCATCCAATCTACCAGATGTTCCGAAAGAATCTGCAAAGCTTTTAACATTTACAGGTTCTTGACTTGGTTGGAAAGTATCTAATTCTAGTTCTGAAAGTAGGAATTGCTCTGCTTGGCTATACTTGTCATTAGATTCAGCACCAATTTTAAAGTTTTTCCAGAACACCCCAGAAACTTTCTTTTGAAATTCTTGGGATGGTTTAGCTATAAATATTCCTTTACCATCTGTTAAGTTAAGGTGCATTTGAATATTTCCTGTAAACCATCTTTGCATTTGGTAAAATCCATATTTAGAATTCAAAAATGGTACTAAATATCCACTATCTATACCACATTTAGGTTTAAGCTTAATAGCTACAGTATCTTGAGATGTATTACAGTTTTCTATCTGGACAATAGAAGCAGCAGGGTAAGCTGTTTTAGATAAAATAACATCACCTTTTTCAAGAAATGTATTTCTATTCTTTTCATTTTCTGATTCTGTGATATATTTAATATCATTTAAATTGACCCCCATATTTTTTAGATTGGAGATTCTGGCAAATGGCACTCCTTCATTAGTATATAAATCAGACTTAATATCGAATATACCCTTTTTAAAAACTGAGCTAATCGCTCCTAAATAGGTATGATTTAAATCTGTAACAGCATTTTCTATTTCTAAATAAAAAGGGCGATAAGTTTCGGCATCAATTCGAATTGGTTCATATAATTCTGATTTCAATATTTCACTGACTTCCAGCCCTTCCAACAATTCCCCGTATCGGGATTCATTAAAAGGGCTTAGGGCTTTCCCACAAATGAGAGTTTTTCCTTTTTAGCAAACTCTATAAAGGCTTCAGCAATACCGTCTTTTGTGAGTCCATCGTGATTATATAAATCGTGCTTTACGATGAGGTGACCATGTGAATCCAATAAGTATTCATTCATGGATGCCGGGAGTGCATCGTAATTATCGATAGGTTCAGCTATGTTTTCGGGAGATTCATTCGTCTCGCTCGCAATGACACCAGATTTGATGTAGTCCTTTTTTCGAACGTATATTTTTTCTCCACTATTGTCTTTGCTTGGTTCTTGCATAGTGGCAAAGAATATGGGGTAGTCTTCCATTTTTGGGCAAAGGGTATCATCCCATTTCTGTAAAAACAGCACTGAGGTTTTGGTGCCGGTATGAGGTTTGAAAACATTGCCATGTAAACCTACAACTCCCAAAATTCTGCATCTTTCTGCCATGAAGTCTCTGATTGCTTTATCAGAACTGTTGTTGAATCTACCTTGTGGTAAAACTACTGCCATTCGCCCTCCAGGTTTTAGGAAATCTAGATTGCGTTCAATAAATAGAATATCTCTGCCTACTTTGGTTTGATATTTTCCGTTGGGTTTTTTACCTAAATCATATTTTGATAAAATTCTACTCTCTTTAATATCACCAGCAAAAGGAGGGTTAGCCATTAATATATCAAACTGGAAATCACGGCATTCATACACTTCTTTTTCTTTTACATAGATTTTCCCGTTTCGTTCTTCTTCAATTGTTACTGTTTTTGGCTTAGGATCCTGCAGATGTTTTCGTAAATTTTTCCATCCATTCCCATAAACGTCCAACCAATTTTTATCATCATAATTATTTTCCCATCGGTCATAATCTAAGGTGTTCATGTGGAGGACGTTTGTTTGTCCATCACCCGCAATTAAGTTTAGGGTTCTAGCTACTCGGACTGCTCTTTCATCAAAATCTATGGCGAAGACTTTGTTTTGAACGTAGTCTGTTTGTTCCGGAAGCTTATCCTCGGCTGTGAATAAATGGCTCTTTGATAATCCTTTCGCTTTTAATTGTTGCTCCCATACATGAAAGATGGAGTGGACAGGAAAACCACAACTTCCTGCAGCGGTATCGATAACCGTTTCCTCCTCCTGAGGATTCATCATCTTTACACACATGTCAATGACATAGCGAGGGGTGAAATATTGCCCTTTTTCTCCTTTGCTACTTTTATTGATGAGGTATTCAAAAGCCTCATCTACCACATCTAAATTTGAGTTGAATAATTTAATTTGCTCTAAAGAAGAGACACATATTGCCAAATGCGAGGGGGTTAGGGTTATTTTTGAACTGTCTGTAAATACGCCTTCCCATTTTGCTTTAGCTTTCTCAAATAGTGCTTGAATTTTTTGTTTGAGTTCTGTTTCTGTTTCCCCGTAGTTTCTAAATTCAAGGTGTCTTGATTTGTTACGGGTACTTTCCAACTCGTCATATAGTTTGGTAAAGATGAGTTGGAACAGCTCTTCGAATACATCCACTCCTGCATTAGCGAGTACTTCATCCTCCATTTCCAGAATAAGGTCTTTTAGAGATTTCCGCTCATTGGAAAGTTTATCATTCTCTATTAGATCAGTGATTACCCAGCGTTCCGTTAATATGTCGGTTAGCTTTTCCGAGGACTTAGGAATGTCGGGTATATCTTTGAAGTAATTAGGGTCTCTTCTGTTGTAATAAGAGATGGATTCGCCATTGCTCCAGATTCCTATAGGTGCGCCTGTTGCGTTGCAATAGGATTTTAGTTGCTCTTTCCCGTCTTTTAACTTAGGCTTTTTTAATTCCACCATGATGAAGACCGCACGAGCATCTTGTTTGTCGAAAATAACAATATCAGCTCGTTTCTTCTCTCGACCGAAGCTCACTGGATATTCAATTTCCATTCTGTCAAATGAATATCCATATTGCTCATTTAATACCATTAGGTAGAGCTGCCTTACTACTTCTTCTGGTTTGAGTTGAATTTCTTTTCTTCTCACCAAGCAAGTCACAAAGGGAACTGTTTTACCTCTGGTTTCTTTAAGCTCGATAGACCTTTCTAACTTATTGATTTGGTCTTGAGAAAACTGGGTTAGTTTGTAATTGGAATCTTTTAAAATATCGGCTAATATCATCTTTTGATGCTTATTTAATTCTTTAAAACTTGTCTTTTATGGCTACAATTCTTACTATATACTAAAATAATAATCATTACAATGCTAAATTTGAGAGAAGGACACTTAATTTGATGAAAACAAATAAATAGCATCATAGCATTAAAATATAACTAGTAATTAATTACTCTTTAATTGTAAAATACTAAACTAATACGTTTAGTCCGAAAAATTTGAAAATATTGCATAATTCATTTTTAGAGGTAAAAATTTCAACATTAAAAAATTCTTTTAATCTTCGAAAGTAAAGATAGTAAATCACCGCAATTTGAGTTCGGTTCAGCACTGAATGATAAACTCTATGAGAATTTAAAGAGTGGACCTGGCTTTATTGAAAGGATAAAATCTTTGATTGCCCAAGGCGCAGATATAAATGCTCGGAATTCGAATAAGGAAACGGTATTTCAGGCAACTGGAAGTTATTACAGCAAGTTAAATCATGATATTGTACGTTATTTGGTTTTAGAAGCTAAGGCGAACATAAATGCTCATGATGATGAGTATGTTACTAGCTTGTATTCCTTGGCATTAAGTGAAGATCCTGAGCGGTTAAAACTATTCCTTGAGTTGGGTGCCAATCCAAACACTATTACGCCAGATACTTTTGAGACTGTACTGGATGATATTGAATCACTTCATTACTCCGCCTATGAAGTATTTGAGAATAAGGAAGAATCTTTACTGGAGGCAATAGCCATTTTAAAAGCGAATGGGGCTAAAAGTGCTTATGAATTATTTACCTCTGAGCCAAAGGAGTATCTCGCTGTGAATATGTTTTATCCTACTTTTTTGATTTCTAAATATGGGCAAATTAAAGTGGAGGATTTGACTAATGATTCTGATATCTTAAAAGCTTTTCAGGAATTAGAAAGTCTTAAACAGCAGCATGAAAATATTAGTGATGAAAAGGAGCGACTGTCCTTTTATAAGGAGGACTGTAGGGATCATATTGAGAAAATTAATGGTTTATTGGAGGGACTGGATGTTTTAGAGGGGGTGGAGGTTGTAAAATGAGGGATTATGAATTTGATTTAGGTACTTAAATATCCTATTAAAGCAAATCAAATGGAGGCTGCTTAATCATTATTTTTACTCAGTTGGTCAATATATTTCAAAATCATTTTTACTTGCTTTTCTTCTGATTTCAATGAAATTATTTTACCGATAATTTGATTTCTCTCTTCTTCTGCCAATTTTTTAAATGCTGTCAATACGCCTGAATCTTTGAAAGTTTCTAAAACTTCCTTTTCTGTAATTTGCTCATTGGAAGTTTGTAAATAGAGAGTTACTGTTACCGTGTCGCCACCGCTTTTATTGATTGCTTTTCTAATTGTGCTATTTACAGAAATTAGTTTATCCTGATCTCCTATTTTTGCTAAGTTATGACTCTCTATTTTATAGTCGTCAATTGTTCCTGAAACCTTCATAGAGCCCCACCTCCCCACTATGTGTTTTGTGTTTGGAATTTGAATATGGTAAGTCCAGGCGCCTTTTCCTGGTTGATATTTTAATTCAAGTTTTTCGTCTTTAACTAATTGCTCCATTTTATTGCGATTTATTTTGTAGGCTACTAAGCAAAAGCTAGGTAATTTAAGATGTTATCTGAAAATTACAGGTAATCAACATTAAATCAGACATCATTGTTTTTGCACGCCATTTATTCGTTAGAATTGAAGAATGTTCAAGTTAATGGTACCGATTGAGATGGATTTCGGCTATTGGACTAGCTCGCATCTAATGGCTGGAAATCTATACTTAATCTTTCTCCCGAGGAGGAGACTGAGTAAGGGGTGTGAGTTTATCCCCCACTTTAAGGGATATTTTGAGAATTGATTATAAAGAAGTTAGAGAGCTTGTTCCAGAGGAGATTAAAAGTTCAGTTTAAAATTTACCAATGCGTTTTGTTTCGCAGGAAGCTCGATTAGGAGAAGTTAAATTTTTAATATGTTAAGAGTGATTTATCAAAAACAGCTTTGATTTCTGGTTTACCAATATAGTTGATTTGCCTAGTTGCATAAATGCAATAGCCTTGCATGGATTTAATCTCTACCTTTGCTTTCGTGAAAGTTTTATGCTACATATTGAGTTTTTATTTGATTGCGCTTTGCGGGATACCCTGCTCTGATGCTAAATCAATAAATAATGATCAAGAAATAACTTCTTATCGTGATTTGGCAAATGAAAATCAAAGCCACGAGCATAATCAGGAAGAAGATGCTTGTTCACCGCTCTGTGTATGTCATTGCTGCCATCTCCATTTCTTTCCTATAACAGAAATTCCATTTTCACATCCTGATCTATTATCAGGTTCTTATTCTCTCTATTATCAGGATTTCAGAACTATTGAAATCTTCGACTTCCTAAAACCTCCTCGTCTATAAAGCTTTATTCAACAGGACAGGTGCGCCCTTTTGATAATGATTGGCATTTAGAAATTGCTAAGGAGTACTACTATACTGATTGAATGAGCAATTCCAAGAAGCCTTAACAGCTGGAAGATTCTTTTATTCTTTCAGCCTGAGGAAAATCTAAATGATTCATTAAAAATTGAAGGAAATAAACACCTCATCAAGCTTTAAGTAGGTATTGGTGATGTCTATTGAGTTGGTCTCTAAGATGACCATTCAAATTAGATTGTGTCCATTTTCCTCTTTTTAAATAACTAATTAAAAGTCTTATGATTAATAAAATCATTTCTTTTTCTATAAAGAATAAATTTATTGTGGGTCTGCTCACTATGGCACTCATAGGAGTTGGAACATACTCCATGTACACGGTCAATTTGGGTTCTGTACCTGATATTACCAATAATCAGGTGCAAGTGATGACCGTTTCGCCTAATCTAGCCACGGAGGATATAGAACAGTTTGTGACTTACCCTGTGGAATTGGCTATGGGTAACTTGCCGGGAGTCAATGAAATTAGGTCAGTTTCACGGTTTGGCCTCTCAGTTGTAACCATCGTTTTTGAAGATGAGATGGGTACTTATTTGCCTAGGCAATTAGTACAGGAAAAGCTCAACGACTTACAGGAAACCATCCCTGATAAATTTGGAAGCCCAAGTATGGGGCCGATAACAACAGGCTTGGGTCAAATTTACGAATATACCATTCAGCCAGAGGAGGGCTATGACTCGGTATATTCCCCAATGGAGCTTCGAAGTATACAAGATTGGATCGTAAAACGGCAATTGACCTTACTGAAGGGAGTAGTTGATATTAACTCTTTTGGCGGGTATATCAAGCAATATGAAGTAGCCATTAATCCTGAAAAGCTTAATGCCATGAACGTAAGTATTTCTCAAGTTTATGAGGCACTGGCTAGAAATAATGTTAATACGGGAGGCGCCTACATAGAGAAAAACCACATGTCTAACTTCATACGAGGGGAAGGTTTAATTAGATCATTAGATGATATCCGTAAGATATCGGTGAAGACAGAAAACGGTATTCCTATCACTATTGCGGATATAGCGGAAAAAGTGCATTTCGGAAATCAAGTGCGCTATGGAGCTTTTACCCAGGATGGAAAAGAAGCAGTTGGTGGCATTATCATGATGCTCAAAGGAGCTAACCCAAATAAGGTCATACAGGATGTGAAAGACCGTATGGCAGAAGTGGAAAAATCGCTTCCTGAAGGTTTAAGCATCAATACGATAATTGACAGAAGTGATTTGATTTCAAGAACCACTGATACGGTTAAAACCAATTTGATTGAGGGAGCTTTAATTGTGATTTTTGCCTTGGTATTGCTTTTAGGTAGTTTACGAGGTGGTATTATCACCGCTACTACTATTCCGCTTTCGCTTCTATTTGCTTTTATACTAATGAAGCAATTTGGTGTTTGGGCTAATCTTATGAGTTTAGGAGCCATTGATTTTGGGATTATCATAGATGGAGCTGTCATCATTATTGAAGGAACTGTTTATGAAGTACAAAAGCGGATTAGGTCTGGTAAAGTAAAATTTAATCAGGGCGTGATGGATGATTTGGCTTATGATGCAGGTAGCACTATGATGGGTTCCGCATTTTTTGGTCAAATCATTATATTGATTGTTTTTGCTCCTATTTTATTTCTCACAGGAGTAGAAGGTAAAATGTTTCAGCCCATGGCTTACACCTTTGGCTTCGCCATGATAGGGGCTATTCTCCTATGCTTGACTTACGTTCCGATGATGTCGGCCTTACTGATGAAGCCCATTCAAAATAAAAAGAATTGGTTTGGCAGATTTGAGCGAGGCTTAGAAAAGGTGAGCGATAAAATCATAAGCGCCATTCATAATGCCTACATACCGCTACTGAAAGGGGCTTTACGTTTCAAAATGCTGGTCATCATCTTAGCCATTGCTTTACTGGGAGTTGCAGGGTATACATTTTCCAAAATGGGAGGCGAATTTGTGCCTCAGTTGGATGAAGGAGATATTGCCATGCAGGCATTGGTAAGGCCAGGCAGCTCACTTAGCGAATCGAAAAAGGTTTCGATTAAAATAGAGCAACTATTGCTCGAAAATTTTCCTGAGATTAAAACTGTTACTGCTCGAATTGGAGTGGCAGATATACCTACAGACCCCATGCCAATGGACATAGCCGATATGTATTTAATATTGGAAAAAGATAAAGATCAATGGGTTTCCGCTAAGACAAAAAATGAATTGATAGCGAAAATCAAGGAAAAGCTCGAAACGCATCTTACAGGTGTGAATTTTGTTTTTACACAGCCGGTAGAGCTGCGATTCAACGAATTACTAGAGGGGGTACGGGAAGATATTGCCGTTAAATTATATGGTGATGATTTAGATATTCTTGCTAAGAAGGTACAGGAAATGGCTGAAATTATTGAGACAGTGCCGGGTGCTGGAGATGTTAATCCTGAACGGACATCAGGCTTACCTCAAATGACAGTGCGCTATAATCGCGATAAGATTGCGCAATATGGCTTGGACATTCAAAAGCTGAATGAATATGTAAGCTCAGCCTTTGCTGGAGGAGTAGCGGGGGTGATTTTTGAAGGAGAAAAGCGTTTCGATTTAGTCATTCGATTTGATGAAGCCTACAGGCAAAGTATAGAGGATTTACAGACCCTGTATATAGATTTGCCAGACGGTACGCAAGTACCCATTAAAGAGGTAGCAGACATTAGTTATGTGCCAGGACCCATGCAGATTTCACGCGATGACACTTATAGGAGAACTTATGTGGGCGTCAATACAAGAGGCAGAGATGTTGAATCTGTAGTGAAAGACATTCAAGCTAAGCTGGATGCCGAGCTTGACTTACCTCCCGGGTATTATATAAGCTATGGCGGTGAATTTGAAAATCTGGAGCGGGCAAAAAGTCGTTTGATGATTGTTGTACCCATAGCACTCTTCTTAATATTTGTACTGTTATACTTTGCTTTAAAATCTTTCTCGCAATCCATTATGATTTATATCGCTATTCCACTAGCTGCAATTGGGGGTGTTTTTGCTCTTTGGCTGCGAGATATGCCCTTCAGTATTTCAGCAGGGGTAGGCTTTATCGTACTATTTGGGGTAGCCGTTTTGAATGGGTTGGTATTAATCAATCGGTTCAATTCATTGAAAGAAGAAGGTGTTACAAGTATTAGAGAACGAATTTTAACAGGAACCAAAGAACGAATCAGACCAATTATGCTTACTGCAACAACCGATATTTTTGGATTTTTACCGATGGCATTTTCTGCCTCCGCAGGAGCTGAAGTACAGCGGCCATTGGCCACAGTAGTCATTGGAGGGATGCTTACTGCCACGATGCTTACGCTGGTAGTATTGCCAGTGCTTTACACTTTTGTTGAAGGAAGAATTGACAGGAGAAAAGGACTAAGATCACCAAGTGTCAATGTTATTATTATACTGATCATTTGTGGAGGATTATTTGGTTTGTCAAGCTCAGGCCATGCACAAGGTGTTCAGCAAGATTCGTTTGCTGAAATCACTTTAGATGAGGCTAAGAAAAAGGCGGTCGAGAATTATCCTAGAATCAAATCGGCAAAACTGGAAATTGAAAAGCAACAAGTACTAAAGAAAACAGCTTGGGATTTGGGGAATACTCAGATTTTCACAGGAAGAGAAGAAGCGGGCAATGGTTCTAATGGAGTGTACACAAGCATTGGCTTTCAACAGCAAAATATTGATGTTTTTGGTGTCGCCTCTAAGCGAAACCTTCAAAAGGAACAGGTGGTATTAGCAGAAAAAGCACTTGGGCTATCCATTATTGAGCTGGAGCGCGAAGTAAGTACTGCCTGGGGAATGCTTTATGTAGCAAAAAATAAGTTTGAAGTTTACGATAAACTTGATTCTGTTTTTAGGGATATAGAGAGAGCAGCTAAAATCAGATTGGAAACAGAAGCTACTTCTAAGTTAGAATTTTTAGCAACAGCCAATCAAGCCAACAAAGTACATATTGAAAGAGAGCAAGCCTACAGAGACTACCTAAGTGCCCTGCAACGACTGAATCTGTGGTTTGCTAATGATAGCTTATTCACCGTAGCAGATATTCCATCAGAACAATTAGATGATCCGCTAAATTTTGTGGCAGATTCTCTAAGAAGTCATCCATTATTGGATATTTCGGCACAAGAAGTTGAAGTGGCAGATGCCATCATAAGGGAGAGGCGGTCACAGTTTCTGCCGAAGTTGCAAGGGCAATATGGCAGACAGGAAATTGCAGGCCAGTCTGGGTTTTATACCTATCAGATAGGTATAAAAATTCCTTTATTTTTTGCACCTGAACTAGGTAGGTCGCAGTCTGCTAAAATTCAAAAGGATATTGCAAAGCAAAATTATAAAGAGACTCAATTGAAATTGAACAATGAATACAATCGTGTTAGAGCGCAGTATCTGAAATGGTACGATTCCTGGAAATATTACCGTGAAGAGGCCTTGCCACTTGCTACCGAACAGCGGAAAGGTGCTATTGCAGCCTACAGAGAAGGAGCTATCAACTATGTTTCTTTTCTACAAAATATAAAAGACGCAATAAGTATAGAAGTGGATTCATGGAATGCTTTCGGTAAATACCTGGAGAGTCGCTATCAATTAGAATATTATTTAAAAACATCAAAATAAGTCATAAAATCATCAGATTTATAAAACATAAAGCAATGAAAAATCAAATTATATATATTCTGGTATTCTTCTTTTTCGGAACAGCAATTACAGCTTGTGGCAGTAAATCAACTGGAATAGAAAATAAAACAAAGGATAAATCAGCAGAAGAGGCTGGACAAAAAGAAGCGGGAATGTCTGTTTTACATCTTTCCAATCTTAAGTTTGAAAGCCTTGAGATAAAGGTGGATTCCATGCCTAGCCGCAACCTATCTGGAATTGTAGAGGCAAATGGACATTTAGAAGTTCCTCCACAGCATGAAGCTACCGTTACTGGCATATTAGGAGCCAATGTAACAAGTATAAAAGTGATTGAAGGAGATAAGGTTAAAAAAGGTGAAGTATTGGCTTTCTTGTCACACCCTAATCTCAGCAATCTTCAAAGTAACTATATACAAGCTTATAGTCAATTCCAGTATCTTGAGAAAGAGATGCAAAGACAAAAGCGCCTTTATGAGGAGGAAGTAGGCTCAGGAAAGGATTATCAGCAGACCTTGGCTAATTATCAAGCTGTGAAAGGAGAAATAAAGGGCTATGAAGCTCAATTAAAGCAATTGAGTTTAAATATAGAAAGCATAAAGGAGGGTGAGATTTATCAATATGTACCTGTTGTCAGTCCAATAAATGGGTACATAGAAAAAGTCAAAGTTCAGATCGGCCAATATGTTGAGCCTCAAACTGAAATGTTCATGATTGTGAATACAGAACATGTTCATGCGGATTTGATGGTGTTTGAAAAGGATGTTCATAAAGTGGAGGTAGGCCAACAAATGAAATTCTCGGTTGCTTCAGTGCCAGGTGCAAATTTGACTGCTAAAATTTATTCTGTGGGTAAGAAATTTGAGCAGAACCCAAAAGCGGTACATGTTCATGCAGAAATTGAGCAGAAGGAAAATTTTTTAATCCCCGGTATGTATATTAATGCTAGAATTGAAACTAGTAATAAGCAAGCCATAGCATTACCAGAGGAAGCCATTATTGAAGAAGATGGAAAGCCTTATATTTTCCTTGCAGAAAAGCTTCAAAAAGACGGTGAAACAGAATGGACTTTTCAAGCTGTGGAAATACGAACTGGGTTGAAGGCAGATGGATGGGTTGAGATAAAACTTCTGGAGCCACTTCCAGCAGGGGCGCTAGTCGCATGGAGTGATGCTTACTATTTGATTTCAGAGATGAATAAAAGTAAGGCTTCTCATGGACATTAGATTGAATTTCAAAATTTTCAGAACATGCGGTTTTGTATCAGTTAATATTTAACAAAATATGAATAAGAGCACTTTTAAAATACATAAAATGGATTGCGCCTCTGAGGAACAGATGATTCGAATGAAGCTAGAAAGTTTAGAAGAGGTTAAGCAGCTTGAATTTGATATTCCCCATCGACAATTGCAGGTATATCATAGTGCTGAAATTGATGGCATTCAAAACGCCCTAGCCGAACTTCAACTGAATGAAAAATTAGTAAACACCCAAGAAGCAGACTTGCCAGAAATTATTGATCATACGCAGCAGAGAAAAGTACTTTGGTGGGTGTTAGGAATAAATTTAGTCTTTTTTGTAATTGAGATGACTACAGGCTGGATTTCAAGCTCTATGGGCTTAGTTGCTGATTCCTTGGACATGCTAGCAGACTCTATTGTTTATGGGCTTAGTTTATTGGCAGTTGGTGCTGCTGTTGCTAGGAAAAAGAAAGTGGCAAAAATAAGTGGCTATTTTCAAATGGGCTTGGCTCTTTTAGGTTTTTTGGAGGTATTGAGAAGATTTTTTACTGAAAGTGGAACACCTTTGTTTCACTGGATGATTATAATTTCAATCCTAGCCCTAGCAGGAAATTTAGTGACACTTTGGCTAATCAATAAAGCAAAAAGTAATGAGGCTCACATGCAAGCGAGTAGCATTTTTACCTCTAATGATATAATTGTGAATGGAGGTGTGATTTTGGCGGGTGTATTGGTGTATTTATTGGAGAGTAAATGGCCAGATTTAGTAATTGGTGGAATAGTTTTCACCTTTGTGATTCGAGGCGCAATAAGAATCTTAAATCTTTCAAAATAATTATGGGAAATAATAACGAACATTCACATGATCATTCTGAAGGCAATGTAAAAGTAGCCTTCTTCCTCAACCTTGCATTTACGATAATTGAAATTATTGGGGGGCTGTACACCAATAGTTTGGCTATTTTATCTGATGCCTTACATGATTTGGGAGATAGCCTGAGCTTGGGGCTATCCTGGTATTTTCAAAAATTATCTAAAAAAGGTCGAACAAAGACCTTTTCCTTTGGATATAAACGATTTTCCCTATTAGGTGCTATAATAAATTCCATAGTATTAGTGGCAGGCTCTATATTTATCTTAACTAAGGCAATTCCCGGTCTTTTCAATCCTGAAGAAACCAATGTGGAAGGAATGCTGTACCTTTCTATACTGGGCATTATCGTGAATGGAGCAGCTGTTTTTAAACTGAGAAAGGGTGAATCTCTGAATGAAAAAGTAGTCTCATTGCACCTACTGGAGGATGTATTAGGCTGGGTTGCTGTGTTTATAGGTAGTATTATCATGATGTATTTTGATGCTCCATTTATTGACCCATTACTTTCTGTATTAATATCCTTATTCGTGCTATACAATGTTTATAAGAATCTAAAAAAGAGTTTGCTCGTTGTAATGCAAGGAATTCCTTCTGATGTATCAATTGATAAAATACGGAAGAAATTGGAAGTGATTGATGAGATTAAAGATGTGCACGATTGCCATGTGTGGACTTTGGACGGAAATTATCATGTTATGAGTATTCACATAAGATTGAAAGAAGATTTTAGATTATCGGAGCTTGCAGAGTTCAAGAAAAAAGCTCGCAATGAATTAAAGGATGAATCTATTAATCATATTACGATTGAAACTGAAAGCATGGAGGAAAATTGTGAGTTAGATGATTGTTAAAGATCAAGAAATGAAAATAAGGGAACTGGAAAAGAATTTACAGGAAAAGAATATTAGACCAACGGCTATGCGTCTGTTGGTCTTAGAAGCCTTGCTAGATCAAGAAATTGCCATTAGTTTGACTGATTTGGAAAAAGAGGTTGAAAAATCTGATAGAGTGACCTTATTTCGCACGCTTAAAACATTTCAGGAAAATGGGCTAGTCCATAGCATTGATGACGGTACAGGTGCACCCAAATATGCATTATGTGAAGATGGTTGCAAATGTGAATTAGAGCGAGACTTGCATGTCCATTTTCATTGCAAGGAATGTAATGAGACCATTTGCCTACCTAAATATAAAATCCCAGAGATTAGTTTACCACAAAAATTCATATCAGAAGAGGCAAATTTGGTAGTAAAGGGTATTTGCGGGAAATGCGCTAGTTGAGTTCTAAATGGATTGTTAATAGTGGGTAAGCTTGAAAAATTTCAAACTTTAATTATACTTTTGGCCGTATGCCTAGACTTGTTCATAGAGCAATTTGAAGAAATAATATAAAGCATTTTTACTTTGTAATAATTGCAATTCCACTGCATTGAATTATCCTGTATTTTCGTTCAAAAAATATTTTGATATGAATTTCAATACATTAATGCCTGAAAGACTCAAAATTTATTACTGCAAAGAATTGGAATTATATAGGGAATACTTAAATAAAAAAGAATTGCCAAAAGCCTGGCAACAGTTAGAACGGGCTCATGTCTTAGGCCAGCCCTATCCTTTTCAACATTCCGAAGTTCATTGGTTGATGTTAAAATTTGGCATAAGAATAAAAAGCATTAAAGAAATTATTGGGCAGATACCTAGATTACTTGTAGGGGGTGTGAAATCTTTTGTGGGAAGGATTCCTGTGGGGAATACGGGTGGTGCAAATGTGCCGCCATTGAAATCAATGCCAATCGAAAAAGAGCTTCTTGATATTATTGAAAAATCAAAAATAGAAAGTAAGGCTTCCTAATAATGTCATTGGATTAAATTGATGCTTTAAGGGAGTAGAGATATGTACATTGTTCAATGCTATATTCTTTTGTCTTTTGAATTAAACGAGATGAGATTAAACATTTCTCTCATTCGTGACCTTACTCTGTTTCCATAGAGATTCTCCAATTCATCAGGATTTAAGTTGGTTGTAGCATGTGTAATCATTCCTCTGGTGGTGAAAAGACTGTAGCGGTTGAGTAGGATTTCGGCTATTGTGTTGGTTTCATTTCCAAAATGTTTGATGGTGGATTCTAGGCCTAGATCATCAAGACAAAGGGTGCGAGGCACTATTTGGTCTTGGTAGCGTTGGAAGTGGGCTTTTGAGTATTTGTTGATGATAGAGAAGCCATGGTCTAGAAATTCGTAAGAAATTTCTCTGGTTGATTTGACCGGGTATTTATGGACTGAGTGGAGGAAATGTCGGAATAGCATCATGAGGGTTGTTTTGCCACAACCTACAGGACCAGTTAAAAGAAGTCCTTTTCTTATGGAAAGTTTGTACTGCTCACATAGCTTTTCATCTTCGAAAAAGTAAGCAAGTATTTTGAAGATGATTTCGTAGTCTGCTGGGTGGACTTTGAAATGATTTCCGAATTCTGACTGTCCTGCTTTATGCAGGAAGTCGATGCATTTTTCGAATTGGAATTTTTTGGAGGAGTAGTTTTTAGGTTGCATGTTTATTTGAATCAATTTGTTCTATTTTCATAGGTTAAATCCGACCAATGTGCGATTTACTTCATACTTTTTCTAGCCAAAAAGTATGCAAAAGGCATGTTAAAATGATGCTACTACCCGCAAGGCCAACTCTGGCCCGCCATTTTAACAGTCCTGCGCGCAGTGGCATAGCATTCCATAGTTGACTATTTAGCTGACTTCTGTTTTTGAATATTTGAAGGCTCTGACCTCCTTCGTTAAAACTTAGGAGGTCAAAGCGGTATGTCATAGCTTTTTTGTTCATTGTTGTGGAGTTTGCCAGCTTCGTTTTCCTGGTCTTGAATGCCATTGAATTTTTTGAAATTCAAGAGCCAGTTTCGGACAGCTGCTTTCCAATCCTTCATGGGTGATTTTGAGCCGACTCTCCATCCTTTGGCGGAATAGTAATTGAAAAATTTTTCAGCCTCCACAGGAGCGAAGCGAACAGGAATTGAATACTTTTCTGTTTGCTCCTCAAAAAAAACTTTTAAGTCTTTTTTTGATGGTGGTGTGAAACGCGAACCTTTTGGTGATGCGTTTTTGCCAGTATCCGAGACTGGAGCTGAAGCTCTTGAATTTGTGCTGCTTTTAGTTTTTCCTTTTTTTTCCTTTTCTGAATTTTTATTTTTTTCATATATATATTGTTTATTGTTTATATAGTTTGTATTGTTTATGTAAGGGTGCAGTACTTGTTCACTACTTGTACCACTTTTGCCCCTAAGCTGGTGCACTACTTGTTCACTACTTGTACCACTTTTGCCCCCAGCTAGTGCAGTACTTGTCCCACTATTGCCCCTAAGGTTGTTCAATACTTGTTCAGTACTTGTACCGAAAATGAACATCTCTATTAGGCTACCTTTCATTGGATTGTGCGATGGGAAATATTCTAAAAAGCCCATTTTGTGGAGGTCTTTTAAGCACTTGTGATAAGTGTGCTTTGAACCTATTTTTGAAACCGTCATGACCTCTTTTCTACTGATGGAAATAGGGTTTTTAAAGTGGCTATAATTCCATATCGTAAACAAGCCGATGTAGAGGCTAACATGAGACGGATTCATTTCAGGAGTTTCTGAAATTTTATCCATTGCTGATAGGAACTGGTGAATGAAATTCACCGGTTCCTTTGTTGAGTTTTCTCGAGTATCCATCAGTTTATTTTGTTTTGTTCCAAAATGCTGTGAATGTCCTGAGAATCGTAGTACAAAACCCCGCCCATTTTAGTGAAGGGCAAGGTTCCGTTTACCCTGAGGTTTTGAAGTGTTCCGGGACTAATACCCAGAAGTTTTCTAACCTCATCGGATTTCAACCATTTTTTAGTTGAAACTCCTTTTTGCTCCGAAAGGAGCTTTTTGAATTCGTCCACGAGCTCAAGTTTGAATTCGCGTAAGTCGTCTGTTGTGATTACTTCTGCTGCCATAAATTTTAGTTGTTTTTGTTGTCATGGCAAAGCTGCAAAAAGGAGGAATGCGAAAACAGTTGCAAAGGGGTTGTGCAACCCCCTGCAACCCCCTTCAATTTGCTTGAAAAAGCGATTTTAGCAGGAAAAAATTTTAAATTAATTTAAAGATTTATCTTTTTCGGCCTTTTCCACGAGGGTTTCCATTATTTCCTGAACATTTTCAATGGTGGTATTTTCAGGAGAATAGATTTTGTTTCTCAGGCTTTTTTTTGAAATGTCACTTTGGCTTTCCGTTGAGAAATTTTCGCAAATGAAGTCTACAAGCTTGCCAGTATTTTGCGGGGTGATAATATTAGAATTAGCCATGAGTTTCATAAGGTATCCTAGTTGTGCAACAGAAAGAGCGCTATAAATTTTGTTGTGATTTTTTTGCCGATGGTGATTTATTTTTATTTGATTTTTAAATTGAATGGCTAACTGTTTTCGCTCCTTGAAATAGTGCAGCTCCTCTTCAATCCATTGACCTAAACTCTCCTTTAAGGTTTGAGCTCTGTGCCTGAATGCGAAACCAGGTTTGATCTGAGATTGATTGATAAGCTTTTTGAATAGTTGGAGCGTAAGTAGTTGCTCATGGTAAATTGATTTTGATTGATAGTGCTTTTTTATTCGTATTGCCAGGTACTGGTACATGTCCAAGACATTGAAGTTAAGATAAATCAGGAGGTTAATTATTTGTTTCTCGAGCTTTAGACCGGTTGCTTTAGATGAGACAACCAGATGAATTTCATCAATGAAGGTTTTGCAGTAGATTAGTTGACGGTAGGTAGAATCCTTCGGAGAGTTAAGGTACCTTTTCAAATGAAGCCTGATAATGCTAATTAGGCTTGGGTCTAATTTCTTATTTGCACCAATTTCTTTAAACTTAAGAAGTTTATGCTGAAGAGTGGCCTGGAAGCTGAGGAAATAAGCGGCAGGGATTTTATTATCTTGATTGAAATAATCTTTAAAGTGTTTCTCAATAAAGGTCAGCAATCTCATTATACACTTTAACGTATGAATGGACAGATTTTTAGTGAGGTCATTTCCCTCTATCTCAGCTTGGTCTTCGACATGATGATGACCAATTAATTGTGAGATTTCATTCGAGAGTAGGATCAGCTTGTTTTGGTACAGCTGAATCTGGCGTTCTATGATCTTATCTTTGTGGTCGCTGAATACTAGCATCATGAGCGCTTGCTGTATTCTCTCCAGTTCTTTATCTAGATCTATTTGCCACTGATTGAATTCAGATTTTGAAAGACTGCTGCCCTTATTTACAGGATTGATATAATTTGATACAATATAATCAAACAATTGTAATTCATATCTCACTTTTCACTAAGGTTATAGTTTTAAATAGTTTTGTTCAAAAGTGGGGAGTAATGGTTCTGTTTGACTGAAATATTGGTTCGTTTGTTTGTATTTATGCTAAGTCACAATTCAAAAATATACGATAGTAGTTAAATAACAATAAATTAAACTATTTAATATTATATTTATTGTGCCCTTAAAGCAAAAAAAAGGCAGATCAATCTGCCTTTTTTACTAATTCATTGGTGCTAAGCCTTTTCTTAAGTGCTGCCATATCAGTTCCAATTTTATTCTCTACTACCTTGGCATAAATCTGAGTTGTGGCCAGTTTGGTATGGCCAAGCATTTTACTAACCGTTTCAATTGGAACGCCATTCGTAAGAGTGACTGTAGTTGCGAATGTATGCCTGGCAATATGGAATGTCAGCTTTTTCTTGATCTCGCAGAGGTCGGCAATTTCCTTTAAATAGGCGTTTGTTTTTTGGTTGGACGCTGCTGGAAGTAGCACACCCCTGTGCTGAGCTTGCGGATTGTCTTTATACTTCTCCAATATTGCTTCGGCTTGAGGTAGTAATGGAAGAAATACTTTGTTAAAAGTTTTCTGTCGGTGGGTTGAGATCCATTTCTCGCCATCCATTCCAATTATGATATTTTCCTCGGATAAGTTGGCTACATCTATAAAGGATAATCCTGTATAACAGCTGAACACAAAAATATCCCGTACTTGCTCTAACCTTCTTCCAAAATCCTTTTCTTTGATTTTAGTTAATTCGGCTTCGGTTAAGAATTCCCTTTCAACTCTGTCGAATTTTGGAGTGAAATTTCTAAATGGATTCTTCTCAATCCACTCAATTTTCAATGCGAGATTGACTAGTTTTTTAAAACGCTCCATATGCTTCATCACTCCATTATTAGAAAGTGGATTGTGATGATCAATGGGCTTGGATGTTCTCAAGTAATATTCAAAATCAAAAACAAATTTACTTGTGATGTCTTTTAATTTGATATCATCAGCTTTATGCTTGGCTCCTAGGAATCGCTTTAGATAGTTTTCAGTTGCGCCATAGTTTTTCAAGGTACCAGGAGCTAGGGTGTTTTTCATTTTTTCTTCGTGGTAAGCGAGAATATCTGAAAGATAGTTATCCTCTGAGGGTCCATTTCCTAAAAACAAGTTTTTGATATCCTTCGAAGAAACGGAAGGATTTTGAATAATATGCTCCCGATAAATTTCAGATAGATTGAATTTTATTCTATCTAAGTGATTACATATTCTTTTGAGTTCGATTGTGTTGCTCTTGGGAAAGCATTTTTTTGAATCCCAATGTTTCTCATGGATGGACTGCTGAGAGGAAAACTCAGCTCTTTTTCCATTTACATTTATGCGAACATAGATGGTTCTGTTTTCTTTAGAACCTCTGGCTTTTCTGATTAGAAACGAGATGTTAAATGTACTTTGCATGTCAGTAATTTTAGGTTAAACATTACCTATTGCTCGAAATGAGCACTGACACAAAAGCAACTAAATAGTATATTCAGCAGACAACAACAGTAAACTTAAAATAAAAGTGTTCACCAGCCAAATTTTGGTGTTCACCGAATTGTTCACTCGGCAAATGCTTTTATTTGGTATTATTTGAAAACAAATAAAATAAAAAACCCCTTAAAACTGAATTTAAGGGGTTTTTGTGAGTGTTTAAACTCTAATAGTCGGGGTGGCAGGATTCGAACCTACGACCTCCTCGTCCCAAACGAGGCGCGATACCGGGCTACGCTACACCCCGAGATTTAGTTGTTAATCTCTTTTTTGATTAAAGAACTCTTTAAAACTTTTATCCAAAATTACAATTTGTGATTTTGGTAATTTAGCTTCTCTGAGTAAACAGTTTTATTAGAACTCTTGCGGAGAGAGGGGGATTCGAACCCCCGGTACGCTTTAACACGTACGCATGTTTAGCAAACATGTGGTTTCAGCCGCTCACCCACCTCTCCGGGTTTTTAACTCAAATCCCCTCCTCGTTTCCGAAAAGTGATGCAAATATAAAGGAAGTTTTTCGTGTATACCAAATCACAGTCAAAATAAATCTAACTTTTTTTAGAGATAGTTTTCATCTTGCTGTCAGCCAGTAAATTAATCTTTCAATAATTCTTAATTCGTTTTCAGAAGTATAAGTTCATTAATCCACAAAAAACATAACAAGCGAATCTTTATTCCGTTTTAAGAATCTTAGCAGCAATCAACGTTGCCCTTTACGATTGCTTTTATATTTTTGTAAAAATTAAAATCTATGACTTGGATTCACTCCCTCGGGGCGGAAGAGATTATTTTTATTATCATTTTTTTAGTGCTCTATTTGGCTTATACCTACAGGGTTTTTACTGTGGCTAAAAGAGTTGGTCAGGCTTACTCTAATATTTTACCAAAATTCCTTTTAAGATCGGCAATTTTTGCTCTATTGATTGTTTCCCTTCTGGGACCTTCCTTTGGGGATGATAAAAAGGAGATTAAAGCGGTAGGTAAAGACATTATGATAGCAGTGGATTTATCAGCCTCTATGGACGCCTATGATGTGGCACCCACAAGACTTGAAAAAATAAAGTATGAGTTGAAAAATATAGTGGATGCTTTTAATTCCGATAGAATAGGTTTGCTGATTTTTTCTTCTGAATCATTTGTGCAATGTCCACTTACTTACGACCAAAATGCACTGAATTTATTTATTGAAACATTAAATACCGGCTTGGTACCGGGTAGTAGTACAGATTTTGGAGGTGCACTTACTATGGCACATGAAAAATTGACTTCTGAAGATGCTCCTTCTACTCAGCAAAAATCTAAAATCATAATTCTAATTAGTGATGGGGAAGATTTTGGAGATGATACCGGAAGTGCAGTATCAAAAATCAATGATTCTGGAATCCGTTTATTCTCATTAGGTGTAGGGACAGAAGAAGGTAGCAAAATAAGAACCCGAAGAGGTTTTAGAAAGGATAAAAATGGAAATGATATCATTACCAAATTAGATTCTCGCTCATTAAAAAATCTCGCTGACCAAACGGAAGGAGAATATTTTGAAATCAATAAAGATAAAAATGAAGTGGGTAGGTTGATTTCCACAATTAATGCCATTGAAGGTGAATTAAAAGATGCCAAAACTGTTGATGTATCAGCAAATAAGTATTTTTATTTCTTGATGGCAGCTATCATCTTATTGATCTTAGATTTAGTGACCACACTTAAAATCATTAAAATATGAAGAATATCATAATCATATTTGTTGGATTATTTACTTCTTTTCAATTGTCAGCTATTGATCCTGTAGGTAAGATAGCCAAAGCTAATGCAGCTAAGGAAAGAGCAGAAGAAGCATTTAAAAATGGTGATTTTGAAAAGGTAGTAGAGCATTATTCTTATTTATTAGATTCATTGAATTATGAAAGTCCTGAAGCTGAGCTGAACAGAGCCCATGCCTATTTTCAATTGAAAGATACTGTCAACGCTTTCGATGCTTACAGAAGGGTTGCGGATGCTTCAAACCCTCAATTAAAATCCAAAGCTATGTTGCAGTTGGGGAATCTTTCTGAAATGCAAAAAGAATATGAAAGCGCACTTTCCTTTTTTAAAGAATCTTTAAAAGCGGATCCTAGCAATAATAAAGCTCGCTATAACTATGAGCTTTTGAAAAAGAAAATGCAGGAGCAAGAAAAGCAAAACCAAGATCAGAATCAGGATCAAAACCAAGATCAAAAAGATCAGGAAGAAAAAGACCAAGAGAATAAAGATCAGCAGAATAAGGAAAACAAAGATTCTGAAAATCAGAAAAAAGACGAAAATCAAGAAAAGAGTCAAGAGGACAAGAAATCTGAGGAGCAGCAGCAACAAGATGATGCAGAACAGCAGGATGGAGAGCAGAACGAGCAGGAAAAAGGAAAAGAACAAGAGCAAAAAGACCAGCAAGAACAAAAAGAGGGAGAGGAGAAAAAGGATGGAGAAGAGCAGGAAATGAGCCCCAGCACCAAACAAAAACTGGAGGAGATGAATATTTCTGAGGAAAAAGCTCAAATGATTTTGGAAGCCCTTAGAAATAAAGAATCTCAATATTTTCAACAACTGAGAAAAAAAGCCACTAAAAAGCAAGATTCTGGAAAGCCTGATTGGTAATCTGACATTAGGTTTTATCTAAGGCTTATTTTAATTAATTTTACATTGAAACGACTAAAATAAAATAATAATGCAAGAAGTATATATTGTGTCCGCGGTAAGGACACCAATCGGAAGTTTTGGAGGAAGTTTAGCCAGCTTGACGGCAATTGATTTAGGTGCAGCAGCTATAAAAGGAGCTTTATCTAAAGCTAATGTAGATGCTAAAGAAGTGAATGAAGTATTCATGGGTAATGTAGTATCTGCTAATTTAGGGCAAGCGCCAGCAAGACAAGCCGCTATTGCAGCTGGTATTGGATTTAACGTTCCTTGTACCACCGTTAATAAAGTTTGTTCATCCGGTATGAAGTCTGTGATGTTTGGTGCACAAAGCATTATGCTAGGTCATGCAGACACTATTGTAGCTGGTGGAATGGAAAGCATGTCTAATATTCCTTACTACATTCCTAAGGCTCGATATGGCTATAAATATGGAAATGGTGAGTTGGTAGATGGTCTTTTAAATGATGGTTTATGGGAAGTATATAACAAATTCCCAATGGGAAATTGCGCTGACAATACTGCCAAAGAAATGAAAATTAGCCGTGAAATGCAGGACGAATATGCTATTAACTCATATAAAAGAGTAGCAAAAGCAACTGAAGATGGCAGTTTCAAAGAAGAAATAGTGCCTGTTGAGGTTCCACAAAGAAAAGGTGATCCATTGGTGATCTCAGAAGATGAGGAATATAAAAATGTAAGATTTGAAAAAATCCCTTCCTTAAGACCAGTTTTTGCAAAAGATGGAACTGTAACGGCTGCAAATGCATCCACTATTAATGATGGTGCTTCTGCATTAGTATTGATGAGCAAAGAAAAAGCAGATGCTTTAGGCATTAAGCCAATTGCTAAAATCAGAGGGTTTGGTGATGCCGCTCAAGACCCACTTTGGTTTACTACTGCACCTTCTTTAGCTATTCCAATTGCAATGAAAAGAGCTGGAGTAAGCAAAGAAGAAGTTGATTTTTATGAAATCAATGAGGCTTTCTCAGCTGTTGCAATTGCTAACAATATGGAATTAGGCTTAGATCCTGAGAAGGTAAATGTATTTGGTGGTGCTGTGGCTTTAGGTCACCCTTTAGGTGCTTCTGGTGCTAGAATTATGACGACTTTACATTCTGTATTAAGCCAGAAAAATGGTAAGATCGGAGTAGCCGGTATTTGCAATGGTGGTGGTGGTGCTTCTGCTATTGTAATTGAGAAAATGTAATTCAAAAGTTTTTAATCGACTTTTAAATCATTCTATAATTTTTCAACAGCTTGTAATTTATTTTTACAAGCTGTTTTTTATTAACTCGATTTATAGTTTTAATGCCAAGCTTTATTCTTATTATATGAGGGCTGTTTTAGTATATTCCAAAAAAAAATTAAAATAATATTGAATAAAGAACAAATTGAGATGAAAAATCCTTACCGTAGTACGCTGGAATCAAAAAAATTCGAGTAATTGGTGGTTATTATTTAGGAATCCCCTAATTTCTTTAACATACCTATACCTGAAACAAAAAATATAAATCCTAAAATTGTCATAGCCCATGAGTTTAGGTTGATTATAGGAGTACCAAATATGCCCAGAACTCCAAAAACAAGTCCAATCGCTCCTGCAATGGTTAGTATTATTCCAATTATCTTAATAGCCATAAAAAACAGATTAGTTTAAAATACCAATGTACGATAAAAATTGGGCTTAGTAAGGCAAGGCTATTTAGAAAGCTTTAAACCCTTTGATTATTCTTTTCATTTGTAAAATAATATCAAGTTTTTTTGATTATCGAAGAATATGTGAACTTTATATACTTTTCAATCATTCTATAATATTTTAGCTGCTTGTTAGTTATCTTTGCAAGCTGATTTTCATTTACCCTATTTTATATTTTCCATGCGAGCATATTTTCTATTCGTTTCTTTATTTTTATATTCATTACAGGCCTTGAATGCTCAGGATTTGCAAAAAATTTCCAGTTATTACGATAGTGCTGACAGTAAAACCAAAGAGGTTTATTTTATAGCCAATGGTGACAGCAGTCAAATTGAAGGAGATTATAAGAAGTTTTACAAAAGTGGTGAACTAATGGCGAAAGGTTCATTCTCAGATGGTAAAGAGGAAGGTGTTTTCGAAATGTATTATCCTGATGGAAAACTTATGCGAACTACTGAATTTGAGGATGGAAGTCGAACGGGAAAGACTGTAGTTTTTGGTGAGGAAGGAAATGTATTACAAGAAGCTTATTTCAAAAATGATACATTAAATGGGAAGTTAAAATTATATTATCCCGATGGAGAGCTGAAAAGCGAGAGTGATTTTAAAGATGGAAAGCCGGATGGTGAGGTATTAGAATATTTTCAGGATGGTGTTTTAGCACAACGTATAACCTATAAAAAGGGTGAGCCGAATGGTATTACTGAACGCTATTACCCCAATGGAAATATGAAAACGGAAGAGCATTATATAGACGGGAAGCTAAGTGGTGCTTTTAAAACATTTTTCAATAATGGTCAGCTTGAAACCATCTTTGAAAATCAAAAAGGAGTAAAAACTGGAGAATTTAAAACTTATGACCGAGAAGGCAATTTGCTTTTGATAGGTTATTACAAAGATGGGAAATTAGAAGGGAAGAATATTTCTTATTATCCTGATGGTAAGGTGAAAGTTGATAGGAATTATCAAAATGGATTCCTTTCGGATGAAGTATTAGAATTTAGAAAAGATGGAAGTCTGGAGGTTAAGACTATCTATTCGAATGAAGCGAAGGATAAAGAGGTGGAAGTATATTGGGAGAATGGAGAGGTGAAATCTAAAAAATATTTCAAAAGTTCTGAGCCTTTTGGAGAATGGAGTTATTACAATGAAGAGGGTGAATTAATCAAGATTGAGAATTATAGCAATGGACAATTGCATGGTGCATATGCAGAGTATTTTTCAAATGGAGATTTGAAATATGAAGTAAATTATCAAGCAGGTAAAAAGTCAGGATTAGAAATTGCATATTATGAAAATGGGCAAAAAAAAGAAACCACTATCTATAAATTTGGAAAAGCCCATGGTGAACATTTTAAATATCATGAAAATGGAATAGTTTCCTTAAGTGGAAAATATGCCGGAAACAAAAAAATAGAAGAATGGAAGTATTTTGATGAAGAAGGCGACTGGCTGAAAACTGAAATTTACTTCAATGATAAACTCCAAGAAACCAAATTTCCTGAAGAAGAGAATTAGGCGCCCTAGCCCCCTAACCCCCAATGGGGGAAGACGCACGGAATAAATTTCGCATTTTAATTTGACAGAAGTAATGATAAAGCTAATTGTTTTCTACTGTTATAATTCCATAAGAACTATCGATCACTAGGTCAACCCCCTTAGACCATTATTGAAAGGAAGTAAATTAAATTATAAACTACAATTCCTTCAAAACATCCAAATATTCTTCCTTTACTTTTTTACTTACAATATTATAAAAAAGTATCGCCCCAACTGAATACATTACTATATCAACCCAATCAACAATGTAAATAGAGGGGTTTACAAAAGGAAGTATTCCCTCAAACAGAATACTGTAAAATATCACAGTTAGGATGATTGCATTTTTATCTAAAAAATATAAGTTTTTAACTGGATGAATCCATTGAATAATCTGAGTGCCTAGTCCCAATATAATAGGCATACAAACTAAATCATCAAGATAGGCATCTGAAATTGGAATGGAATAATTAAAGCCTTTTTCAATCATTTGGTGAACCAAAAATAGTAAGATGCTAACAAAGACTAGTGGATGTCTTAAGGTCTTAAAATTCATCATTAAAGTGGTAAAACAGCAGCTAACCAAGCGAAAAAACCTACAATAGACATGATGACTATATAAGTGATATTTCCTGTCTTCTTCGCAAATCTTACGAAAGCATTATCATCTTCTTTGATGGTAAACATCCATTTATCTAGTTGCTCTTGCTTATATTTTTTGATTTTTTCAAGCCTTTCTTTTGTAGGGTCTTGAATTACTTCACCGCAATTAGAGCATTTCTGTTTTCCTGAACCTTCAATGGTGTTCCATTCTCCGCAGTTTTTACATTTTACCGAATTAGCCATGTTACACTATACGGTAAAAATATTAGGCTGTTTTATAAATCCCAAGTGCTAATAAAACCCAAGCTGCAATCAGAAATACACCTCCAATTGGCGTGATTGCACCTAATTTTGTAATTCCTGTGGCGCAAAGAACATATAAGCTTCCTGAAAAGATGATAACGCCTATTAAAAATGAATAAGATGCATAGTTCAAAAATCTGTGCTGAAAATGAATCATCAATATGCCTAATAGAATCATTGCCAAACTGTGGTACATCTGATATTTTACAGCTGTTTCATAAGTTTCCAGTCTTCCTGATGCAGTTAAGCTGTCTTTCAAAGCATGAGCTCCAAAAGCGCCTAAGACCACTGAAATAGCCCCTGAAATGCTTCCTATTATAATTATTAATTTACTTGTCATGTTTTTTCTTAGTTATAAGTATTAGGTTTTAGATAATAAGTTTTAAGTACCGAATAGCTGAAAAAACTTCGAGCTTCCAGCTTCTGACTTCTAACAAATTATTTCAACTTTATTTCTATTTTAAATCTAATTCCGGTCTGACCTGTAGTACTGACCTAATCATCCAACAACCCTCATCCATCAGTATTGAGTAATGAGTAGTTAGTATTTTGTACAAAGTAAGTCCGAGCTTCCCACTTCAGACTTCCAACTCAATCAATTCCTCTCCCCAAAAATCTTACTCCCAATCCTCACCATCGTGCTGCCTTCTTCTATAGCTATTTCGTAATCTCCGCTCATGCCCATTGACAATTCCTTCAGATTGAGTTTTTCATCATTATATTGCTCTGCAGTTTTATCAAACAGCTTTTTCAGACTTTTAAATTCCCTTCTGATTTTATCAGTATCATCTGTAAAAGTTGCCATTCCCATCAAACCTTGCACTTCTACATGGTTCATTTCTTTGAAGTCTTCAGAAGATAATAATTCATGCAGTTCTTGCTCATCTAAGCCGTATTTATTTTCTTCCTCTGCAATATGGATTTGTAGCAAAACGGGAATCACTCTGTCTATTTTTTTTCCTTGTTTATTGATTTCCTTTAGCAAGCGAACACTGTCCACTGAATGAATGAGATGCACAAAAGGAGCAATATATTTCACCTTATTTCGCTGTAAATGACCAATCATATGCCATTCAATATCTTTCGGCAATGCTTCTGCTTTATCTGTCAGCTCTTGCACTTTATTTTCACCTAATGCCCTTTGCCCCGCTTCATAGGCTTCCATCAGATCTTCATTAGGTTTGGTTTTGCTCACTGCCACTAAATGGCAACTTCCTAAAGATTGTTTTACTGCTGATAAATTCTCCGCTATACTCATTGAAATTGTTTTATGATTTTAAATCAGAAAATAAAATATTATTGACTTTATGATAAAGTTATTTTTATGTATTTTGAATGTTATATATTTGTCTGTTGAACTATTTTTTAATAATTAATTTCAAAGTTAAAAGTTTAAGTTTTTACATTGATTAAAATTTCAACTTTTGATTATCAACCACTAATTAAATGACACTTTTAGGTAATCTTATTAAACAAGGGATACGAATTCGAGAAAGTTTGGATCAGGATTTTACGCCCCCTTTTGAATTGCAGAAAACAGAATTCCGTAAATTGATCATTTCTGCACGTAATACGCAATTTGGTAAAGCATATAATTTTTCAGGAATACTTCAATCATTAAAAAAGCATGATGGAAAAAGTTTTTACGAAGATTTTAAAGCTCAGGTTCCTGTTCATGATTATAATAAAATGTATCAAGATTGGTGGCATAAATGTCTTGAAGGTGAAAAGGATGTTACCTGGCATGGAGCTATCAAATATTTCGCTTTAAGTTCAGGCACTTCTGGTGCATCATCGAAGCATATTCCTGTTTCATTAGAAATGGTGAAGGCGATTCAGAAAACAAGTGTACGTCAAATATTATCTCTTTCTCGATATGAAGGTTTACCTTCCTCGGTATTTGAAGGTGGAACTTTAATGGTAGGAGGGAGCACAGATTTGCAAGATAATGGGAACTATGCTGAAGGAGACTTGAGCGGAATCACTACTTCACGAATTCCTTTTTGGTTTCAGCGTTTCTACAAACCGGGTAAAGCCATTTCCAGAAAGAAAGACTGGGAAGATAAGCTAGAGCAAATGACTCTTAAAGCCAAGGATTGGAACATCACCATCATTGCAGGTGTGCCCGCTTGGATCACGATTTTAATTGAGAAAATTATAAAACATTATAATCTTAAAAATATCCATGAAATATGGCCTAATTTTGAGATTTATGTACACGGTGGGGTAGCTTTTGAGCCCTATAAGAAGGGATTCCAAAAATTACTAGGCAGAGATATCAATTACATCGAAACTTATTTAGCTTCAGAAGGATTCATAGCTTTTCAGGCTAATCAAGGAGTTGATAGCATGAAATTGGTGCTTAATAATGGTATTTTCTATGAATTTATTCCATTCCCTGATGAGAATTTCGATGAAGATGGAAATATGTTGGGAAATCCTAAAACTTTAATGATAGATGAAGTAGAGGAAAATGTAGAGTATGCATTATTGATTTCCACTTGTTCAGGTGCATGGCGCTATTTAATTGGTGATACGATCAAGTTTGTTTCCAAAGCAGATTCTGAAATTGTAATTACCGGTAGAACCAAACATTTCTTAAGTCTTTGTGGAGAGCATCTTTCGGTTGACAATATGAATCATGCACTATTAGATGTTTCAAATGAGATGGGCTTTGATTTAAAAGAATTTACCGTTTTGGGTGTTAAGCATGGCTCATTATTTGGACATGATTGGTATGTGGGAACAGATAATACGGACATTGATGAATCCATTTTAAAAGAAAAGCTTGATAATCGATTGAAAGAACTGAATGATGACTACAAAGTAGAGAGAATTGCTGCTTTGAAGGATATTTCGGTTAAAGTCTTATCAAATGATGTGTTTATAGAATTTATGGAGCAAAACGGAAAAGTAGGTGGTCAAAATAAATTCCCTAGAGTTTTAAAAGGAGATAAACAAAAAGCCTGGTTAGAATATCTGGCTGAAAAAGGTATTAAATAATATATGATTGCAGTCATCACCAAAGGTGTTTTATTTGGGTTATTGCTGGCCGTAATGTTGGGACCAGTATTTTTTGCACTAATTCAAAATAGCATAATCAAAGGATTTAAAGCTGGAATCTATATGGCTTTAGGCATTGCAGTTGCCGATACTGCTTATATTTTCTTAATGTATTTCAGCGTAAGACTTTTTGAGAATAATGATACCGTTTCCGTTTTGATGGGTACTTTTGGTGGATTGATTATTTTGGTTACGGGGATTTTGAGTTTGAGAAAGAAAAGTGTGAGATTAGAGGGTCAGCAAGTGAATACTCAAAAAACTAATTTCTTTAAACAGTTTGCTAAAGGCTTCTTTTTAAACGGTATCAATCCATTTGTATTGCTTTATTGGTTAGGTGTAATGACATTAGTTACCAAGAGTTATCAATATAATCATAATGAGGTGGTAGTATTCTTTTCCGGAATAATCGGGACTTTATTAATTACGGATTTCTCAAAAGTGGCACTTTCCCACCGACTTCGAGCTTGGGTAACCCCTAAAAGATTGAATATTATGAACAAAATAGTGGGGGTAGCACTTATATTATTTTCATTCAGGCTGTTTTATCATGCCTTTGAACATTATTAATGACTTAAACCTGTCAGGTTTCCTTGCTCTAAAGGAGTTAAATATTAATACTTTAGAATTTCTATTTAAAACAAACCTGACAGGTTTAGGTTAAGCCTCTACAAAATTTGAAAGCCATGAAAAAGTTATTTCTAACTCTTATACTAACCTTTTTTCTATTTAGTTTTGATACATTTGCTCAAAACTCATCTATTTCTGAAGCTTATAAAAAGGATGTGAAAATCAGAAAAACAGGTATGGCTATACTTGGAACCTGGGCTGTGGGAAATATGATAACAGGTGCCATTGGCAGAAATCAGGTAACTGGCCAAAATGCTTATTTCCATGAAATGAATCTGATCTGGAATGTGGTGAATTTAGGAATAGCCGGGGCTGGCTATTACTTTACTGCTACAGGAGAAATGCCTGAGAGTGCTACGGAATTATTAAATGATCAAGTTAGCTTTCAAAAAACCTTGCTTTTCAATGCGGGTTTGGATTTGGCTTATATAGCCGGTGGATTTTACTTATTGGAACGAGCCAAAAATACGACTAACAAGCCAGAGAGATTAAAAGGATATGGTAAATCTGTGATTTTGCAAGGCAGCTTTCTCTTTGTTTTTGATGTCATTTTGCACACCATACACAGTAAGCAAAGTAGTCAGATTTCTGATTTTTTAAGTCATGTGCAAATAGGCCCGAATCAGGTTGGGCTTGTTTTCGGGTTGTAAATTCCCACTTTCAATATTAATAAATTAACTCAGGCACACGCGACACGCGTGCACCAGCGAAGGATTATAGGGGTGTCTATTGCTAGTTGGAATTTGGCTAAAATAGTTCGAAACGAAAGGAATTGCTTTTAAAAATTCAGACAAGCCAAAATATCTCCTTTCTCTAGCTCAGGATGGTCTTCCAATATCTCCTCATTTGTCATTCCGGAACCAAGCATATCTATAATAACCTCTACTGGCCATCTCATTCCTCTAATACAAGGCTTTCCGTGACAAATTTCTTGATTGATAGTAATCCTTTTCATTAGTTCTTTCATGATTATGAAAGTAGCATTCAAATTACTTTAATAAAACTAATTGAAATTTAATTAAGTTGCAATTTGATAAAACTATCTTTCAATAATTGATATTGAAAAGATGTTAGGAACTAAACCAAGCCCTTCAAATATAAATTAAACTCTAAAGAGGTAATGGGTTTAAATTCATCCACTTCCAAATCCTCTTTGATATTTTCATCAAATTGCATTTTGGTCTTTTCCAGTTTTTTGTCGGGATGGACTATTAATTCCAATCCACTATAATCAATTGGATTGAGTTGTACTAATACAATATAGTCATCAAAAACTCTTTTGAAATATTCGTGAACTACTGCGCTGCTTTTCATAACTTCTTTAGTAAAAATTGAACTGATTTATGTTTTGAAGGCACATGGCACACGCGACACGCGTGCGCCAACTGTGATGCTAATTCTTGGTAAATCCTTCTTTTTTCGCTACCTATTAACGGTCAGACGCATTTGGCGTCAGACCGTGTTAAAGCTATCTTTATACAACTATATTCACAATTTTCTTAGGAACAATAATCATTTTCTTGATCGGCTTATCTTCAATCCATTTTTGAACTTTTGGATTCTCTAAAACAGCCTTTTCTATTTCCTCTTTAGGTGTATCCAATGCAAAAGTCATATTATCCCTATGTTTTCCATTCACCGAAACAGGATATGTATGGGCATCTTCTTTCACAAAATCAGGATTGAAAGTTGGCCAACCAGCTTCTGAAATACTTCCCTCATTGCCCAATAATGACCATAATTCCTCACAAATATGAGGTGCATAAGGTGCTATTATTCTCACTAAATCACTTAAAACGGCTTTGTTATTGCACTTCAAATCCGTTAATGTATTCACACAAATCATGAAAGTGGAAACTGAAGTATTAAAAGAGAAATGCTCAATATCGTATTCAGCTTTTTGGATGGCTTGATGCAATGCTTTTAAAGCTTTTTTATCTGGTTCGCCTTCTTCTACTTTGAAGTTTCCATCCGCATCATGGAATAATCTCCATAATTTTTTCAGGAATTTTGCAGTTCCATCAATGCCATTAGTATTCCAAGGTTTGAATTGCTCCAAAGGTCCTAGGAACATTTCATAAAGTCTTAATGTATCCGCGCCATATCTTTCTATCACATCATCCGGATTCACTACATTGTACTTGGACTTGGACATTTTTTCAACCTCCGCTCCGCAAATGTATTTTCCGTCTTCTAAAATGAATTCAGCATCAGCATGTTCAGGTCTCCACCTTTTGAAAGCTTCTAAATCCAATGCATCGTTATGCACAATATTAACATCAACATGAAGTCTTTGCGTTTTGTATTGATCTTTTAATCCATGAGAAACAAATTTATTCTCGCCCTCAATTCTATAAATAAAATTACTTCTTCCCTGGATCATTCCTTGATTGATCACCTTTTGGAAGGGCTCGTCTACGCTTAAGTATCCTAAATCATAGAGGAATTTAGTCCAGAATCTTGAGTATAATAGGTGTCCGGTTGCATGTTCAGATCCCCCAATATATAGATCTACATTTTGCCAATACTGTTGTTTTTCTTCATCTACAAAAGCATCCTTATTCTGGGCATCCATATAGCGGAACATATACCAGCTTGAACCTGCCCATCCCGGCATAGTGCTTTTTTCCAACTCAAAACCATCTTCCGTTTTCCAGTTTTTAGCTCTGGCTAAAGGTGGTTCTCCGTCTTCAGTTGGTAAATATTTATCTACCTCAGGCAATTCCAATGGTAATTGATCTTCTTCCAATAAATATGGAATTCCATCTTTGAAATAAACTGGAACCGGCTCGCCCCAATAACGCTGACGACTGAAAATGGCATCGCGCATTCTGTAATTGATTTTTGCATAGCCAATGCCTTTATCTTTCATAAAGTCAATCGCTTTCATTTGAGCATCTTTAATGCTTAAGCCGGTTAGGAAATCAGAATTAATGATTTTATCATTTTCAACTACTTCTACTATTGGCAAATTAAAATGCTCAGCAAAAGCTTTATCTCTGTCGTCATCAGAAGGAACGGCCATTACCGCACCAGTTCCATAGCCCGCCAACACATAGTCACCTATCCAAACTGGGATTTTTTCTTCTGTGAAAGGATGAATGGCATAAGCTCCGGTGAAAACTCCAGATACGCGTTTTACTTCCGTCATTCTCTCACGTTCAGATCTGTTTTTTGCAACATTTACATACTCTTCAACAGCTTGTCTTTGAGCATCAGTGGTAATTTTTTCAACTAACTCATGCTCTGGTGCCAATACCATAAAGGTTACGCCATAAATGGTATCTATCCGGGTGGTAAACACTTCAATTTTAAAACCATCTATTTCCCTCTCCGAAGGGGAGGGGCTATCTACTTGAAAACCTAATTGAGCCCCAACTGATTTTCCAATCCAGTTGCGCTGCATTTCTTTAACAGGCTCAGGCCAATCTAAATCTTCCAATCCCCTAAGCAAGCGATCAGCAAAAGCAGAAATTCTCATGCTCCATTGCATCATTTTTTTGCGTTCTACAGGATGTCCACCTCTTTCACTATAGCCGTCTTTTACTTCATCATTGGACAGTACCGTGCCCAATGCCGGACACCAGTTGACCACTGCTTCGGATAAGTAAGCGATTCTATACTTTAAAAGGATTTTTTGTTTTTCTTCTTCAGAGAAATTAAACCAGTCTTCGGCAGAAAAAGGCTCAACATCTTCATCGCAGGCCGCTTTTACTAAATGATTTCCAGTTTTTTCAAAATGCTCTTCTAAGACTAAAATATGCCTGGCTCTGTCATCCACCAAATCATACCAGCTATTGAATAACTGCATGAAAATCCATTGAGTCCATTTATAGAAAGATGGATCGCTGGTTCGAACTTCTCTTTCCCAATCATATGCAAAGCCGATGTTTTTCAATTGCTCTATATACCGATTGATGTTTTGCTCAGTAGTAATTGCCGGATGCTGTCCGGTTTGAATAGCATATTGTTCGGCTGGAAGTCCAAATGAATCAAAGCCCATTGGATGCAGAACATTAAAACCTTGTTGCTTTTTATATCTCGCTACAATATCTGAGGCAATATAACCTAATGGATGACCAACATGCAAACCTGCTCCAGATGGATATGGAAACATGTCGAGTGTATAATATTTCGGTTTAGTGAAGTCATCTTCTGCTTTGAAAACCTGGTTTTTCTCCCAGTAGGCTTGCCATTTCTTTTCGGTTTCTCTGAACTGATATTCTGACATAATACTTTATATGTTAATCCTTTAAAGGTTCTAAGTCTAATTGAAGAACAAAATTAAGGCTTTTGAACTGGGAAGGAATAAATTTAGACTAATCTTTTCTGGAAATTCATAAAAAAAAGGTGCCCGAGAGCACCTTTAATCATTAACCAACTAATCACTAAACTAAAATCTAACTAAAAAATTTCTTTATAATTGGATTTGGTTCTTTAAGCTGTTCTTTTTTAATTTCCTTTTCTTGAGCATGACTCAAATTCGGATTTAGCTGAGAACCTAAAAGAAAAATCAATATGCCGACTATTATTCCAATAGCTAGGAAAAAATTTCGGCTTAAATTTTTACTTTTCTCCATCTTACCTTATTTACAAATGTCTTTTACAATGATTATGCCAAACACTAAAAAGTTGCATTCATTTTTTTCTTTTTTCTTAACGAGATAAAATTTACCTTCGTATCCAAAATGTAAAAACTTATGAAAAAAATATTTTTATCGTTAATTGTACTAGCAGTTATTGCTTGCAATCAAAAAGAGAGCTCGGAAAAAACTAAAGATGTAAAAGAAATTGAAGTAGTTCAAGTTGAGAAAGAGGATGCCTTTTTTGGTGAATCTTTCAAGGTAGAGGAAGAAATTGAATTAATAAATTTGATGAGTGAGATGGAAAATTATGATTCTGTAATGGCTGTGGTAGAAGCGAAAGTTACAGAAGTATGTCAGTCAAAAGGATGCTGGATGAAAGTTGAATTACCCAATGGAGAATCAATGCGTGTGACTTTCAAGGATTACGGGTTTTTTATGCCTAAAGACTTGGCTGGGCAGACTGTTAAAATGCAGGGAATAGCCAAGAAAGAAGAAACTGATGTGGAAACTTTAAAGCACTTTGCGGAAGATGCCGGTAAATCAGAAGAAGAAATCGCTCAAATTACAGAATCAAAAATGGATTATAAATTTATTGCTTCAGGAGTGAAGCTGACTAAGTAAAATTAGTATGGTCAAACTAATAAACAATTGACATGAACAGATCAAAAAAAAGGGATTTGTCATTCGACAAGTCCCTTTTTTTTGAAGGTTAAAATTTTATCTATATAAGCCTCTGCTTTTTCTACTTCTGCTAAATATTCTACGGAAGCGAAATCCACTTAATGTACTGAATCCACCCACTAAAGCGGCTATAATTCCTGAGATTATAACCATATAAATTCCATCACTGAGCCCAAATAATTCTGCTATTTTATTGGAAAGTATCCCGCTTGAATCATTATGAATAATAAAGGCTTGAACTAACCATAAAAAACCTAGCCCGACAAAACCGCTAAAAAATGTACTCAGGTTTTTACCGGCAATAATCGCGCCTGCAAAAAAAGCACAAATTGCCATTGACCACCAAGGGAAATAAAGCAATGAAAAATGAGATGCTACTATAATGATTATCGTTCTAATGATAAATTTCATTTTGCTTTTGGGGTTAAAGTTTGAGTGAAAATAATATTGTTAAGATCAGAGGCATTGGATTTATTTTCCAATTCATAATAATCTCCATTACTCCAGCTTTCAATTAAATTATCATAATAGTAACTACCAGGATTTCCTGATTGTCCGCCTGGATAGACTCCGTAAGCTCTAATAGGTTCTTCTAAGGAAACCACCATTCTCCATGAAGGACCATGTCTACCAGATGTTGCATTTAATATATGCTTGTTTCCACCAATTTGAATATTATCAGTACTAAATGGAGCTAATCTTGCCAAATGTTGGACTGTGGTGTTTTTGAAATTACTCCATGTCAATTCTTTTTCAGAGGAAGATTTCCAGTTTTCTACTGAATCAACAGAAGATTTAAAGCTCATTTGATATAAATCCGTTATGCTTTCCTTTTTATCAGTTTTTTGAATGTCTATAAATTTTTCATTAGGATTATCTTTTAGAATCTGTACTGTTACAGGTAGCTCAGGTCTTCGAACAGTCGTTTCTAAACCATAAAATTCATCCCATAAATTTCTGTATAGATTATCCCATAGTATTTCGAAATAGGCTGGTGCAATTGCATCCTGATCAGCCATGAAATTCCAATTGGATAAGGCCTGAAAAGCAATTTTTTCAGTTTCACTCATATTATTTCTGTTTAGGCTATCCAAAATACTTGGCAAGATATCAGATGCTAAAAGTGAGAAATTATCATTTTGCAACCGCATCATATCTTCTACTGTGATATTCTGCAAGGTTTCTAATTTACGGTTCAACCTTCGGTTTCTATAATGTTCAAAACCTCTATCATAGTGATAATAAGGATAAGTGCTATCTACTGGAATTTGATTTGCAGAACTAAGATAGCCTTGTTCAGGGTTTTTCATATAAGCGTTATGTTCTCTTGGGATGAAACCTGCCCAGTCCATATCTGCCCTTGATCCATCCATGATGAATTTACCTTGTTCTTCCCAGCGTTTTGGGAATTTACCGTTAATCCATAAGGCTATATCACCATGAACATCTGCATAAGCGAAGTTTTGAGCAGGGCAATCATAATGAGTTAGAGCTGTCTCATAATCATCATAATTATCTGCCCTGTTTAATAAATGGAAAGTCAATTGCTCGTTAGATGGATCATGAGCCGTCCATCTTAAGGCAAAATTTGTTTTACTATTTTCTGATCTGAAGCTTTCATCATAAACAATTGGTCCATGATGTGTATAAAAAATAGTGTCATAAAAGTTTTCCCCTCCTCTGATTTTAAATTCTTGAACCACTTTTTGGGTCTTCAACCATTTCCCATTATAGAAATATTCTTTCTTTTCTTGATCCTTGAAAGTGATATGATACCAATCTCTAACATCTCGTGTTGCATTGGTGACACCCCAAGAAACTTTATTGTTAAAGCCAATAATTACCCCTAATGCTCCTGGAAGGGTAGAACCATAAACATTAACAGAAGGGGAGTTCAGATGCATTACGTACCAAATAGAAGGCAAGTTTAGCCCAAGGTGAGGGTCATTTGCCAGCATTGGTTTGCCTGTTGAGGTTTTATCACCATGAACAGTCCAATTGTTACTTCCATTTTGTGGATCAGGCTGAGGAGCTTTATCATCCGGAAAAACTAACGGGAATTCAATAGAATCAGGTCTTTCTACAGTTTCTGCTTCGAAATCCCATACCTTACTTTTTGGAATTACAGGATCAAAATCTTTATAACGATCCGGGAATAAGAAATCAAACCGCTCTTTTCCTAACATTTTTAATAGTTGAGTGTTTTCAGCATCGCTATCTCCTCCGGCTAAGTCATTGGCCATATATTTCAACAATAGACCTGATTTTAAAGTAGACCACTTTTCAGGTTTATAGTCCAATAATTTATATTCTAATGGTAAGTCCTTATAATTAAGTGATTCAATATATTTATTTACTCCTTCAGTGTAAGCATCTAACATAGGGCCGACAATGGAGTCTTCCGACATCATTTTTACTGCTTTCTCTGCTCCATAGAGTAAGCCATTTCTTCTTTGGTACCGATCAAAATCTAAAGCATCTTTCCCAATAATTTCAGAAACTCTTCCGCCTGCAGCATGCGTTTGAAATTCCATTTGCCATAGTCGGTTTTGAGCGGTAACATAGCCTTGAGCCATGTATAAATCATGATCATTATTTGCGTAAACATGAGGAACGAGTATGGAATCGTAATAAATGCTCACGGTTTCATTAAGTCCTTCTATAGTTGGATTTTCCTCAAATGAAATGTCTTGATTTTCAGAATTAGCCCAAAAACCATTATAAGGATCTAGGAATTTACCCAATGGCGGAACTTGTCCCCATTTGTTATTGAGCCCAACAACCAAAGCCAAGGAAATTAGAAAAGGGAAAATAAATTTTATAAAATTCATAGGGAGTGAAACTTTAAATCACCGCCTAATGTATAAAAAATTGGATTTATAATATAATAGATAGCTATAAAAATCATACAGGAACTTTAAAACTGATGTAGAGACATTGAAAAGGTAAGAATTAGCTAAGTTTTTCCTGAAATAAGACAATATATTTTACAAGTAAAAAGCCAAGATTAATATCCTGTTGTTTTAGAAATCAACCTTGGCTTTTTATGAGAATTCTAATTTAAGTTCTATTATTTTTCTTCATCTTTTTTATCCATCCATCTCAAAGTCAAGAAAGAACTAACCAATCCTAGCCCTCCAAAAATAAATATTCCTGAAAAGTAAAGAACCTCATTTTCATGCTTCAGTTGTAATACTTGATCAAGTAGTACTGCGAATATTATTCCTAAGCCAATTCCTATAGCCATCATTCCTAAAACTAGTGCAATGCTGTAAACAGGATGTCTTTTTCTGCTGAGTTTGGGAGCTTGAAATAGAGATGCATCAGCACCAGCTTCAATTAATGCAAGTCTTTCTTTATTTCTAGTGTATAAGAAATAATAGCTAATGCCGAAAATAGTGGCGAACAAACTGATAAATGTAATTACAACTTCCATAAAAATGAGTTTAACGTTTAAATTTGATTTACAGACTTTAGACAAGTGAAATGGTGAAGTGGTTACAGCCCCTCTTTTAATTTTCCTTAAAGCCCTCTTTGATTCCTTCAAAGGACAAAGACCCATTCTAACGCTTTTGTTATTTTAATATGAAAGCTAATTTTTATGATTAATTTTAAATAGTTGTAACCATCATCACTTTCAACTTGTCAAAAGGACGGAACAATATATAAGTGGAAGAAAAAGCAATTCTCAATATCATCCAAAAAGTTAAGCAAGGGGACATTCACGCCTTTAATGAAGTTATTTTACTTTATGAAATGCAGGTTTTCAATTTGGCTTTTAGGATTATCAAGAATAGGGAAGATGCTGAGGAGGTTGCACAAGATAGTTTTGTAAAAGCTTATAAACGAATAAAATCCTTTAAAGGAGATTCAAAATTCAGTACTTGGCTTTATAGAATTACTTATAACAATAGCCTAAATAAAATTTCGGCTAATAAGCGACATGGCTTTTCAGAAGAATTGGATAATAATAAAGTAGATAGTTCTATCGATAATCATGGAATGAAAGAATTATTGGATGCAGAGCGAAAGAATTTTATTCAAAAAGCTTTAGCTAAATTGAGTCCACAAGAAAGTACTTTACTGACCCTCTATTATCAAAATGAATGTGAGTTAAAGGAAATTGAAAAAATTACAGGTATCAATAAGAATACTGCAAAAGTGCAACTGCACAGAGCAAGAAAGCGTTTGGAAGTGCAACTGCAACAGCTATTGAAAAATGAAATAGACAGCATAAGATGATGGAAGATCAGGAGATTAAAAAGTTATTGGAAGATAGTATTGAAGGTCCTTCTTATGGGTTTTCAAACAAGACTATGCGCAAGATTGAAGCTTTAGAAGATTCCAAAAAGCAACTTTCTATGAATGGAAATAAATCTATAATAGCTTATCTGATTCCGCTTGTGTTTTTAGGATTATTGTGTGCTTCATTTTTCCTGACGGACTCACAATTCAGTTCATTTAACTTTTCTTTCTCTTTACCTGATTTTAAGTCTTCTTGGATTAGTTTCAATATACATTTTAGTTGGCTTGTGGCCTCTCTTTTAATTGCAGCTGGCTTTTGGACTTGGATTTGGTGGGAAAAGAAAAATTTCAGATTGAGACAGTTGGATTAACGACCTGCATCAAATAAGCCCTAGGGATTGAGATAGGTTATGTGCAAGTCACAGATTTTAAGAAATACCCTGATATTATTTTTTCACTAATCCTCAAATTTTTCAATTTTAAAGTCACAAGGATGAGGGTTGTATTTATTTTAAAGTATAAAAAAGAGCTTTTTTATCTACAATCCTTTTCTAATTGTGTCTCCAAATAATGTCCTGTTACTCCATATTCTTTTTTTAAGCTTTCTATTTTAGTATTAATGGCTTCTATATTGGGGGCTTTGCTTGCCTTTGAGCCAACTAACATTATATTTTTTCTTGTATGCTCATTAGAGATAAATTCGAATACTTTGGTTTTGTACTGGTTCTTTTCTAAGAGAAGTGCACGAATTGTGTCGGTTACCATCTCAAATTGACGTTCTTTGAAAATACCATATTTTAAAATGGGATTTTCCTGAGCAGTTCCTTTTATACTTTGCCGGACCTGCTTATGACAGCAAGGAGCACATATAATTAATGAAGAGTTAGATACTAAACCTTTATATATGGCATCGTCAGTAGCGGTATCACAGGCATGTAGTGCTATCAATATATCTATTTTCGCTTCATTATAATTTTCGATTCTTTCTGAAACAAAGGATAGATCATTGTAATCACACTTTTTGGCTACCTCACTACAATAGCTTACAAGTTCTTCCCTTAGCTCTATACCCGTAACTTGCACATCCAGCTTTCGGGTATTGCGTAAGAAATCATAAAGGGCAAAGGTTAAATAGCCTTTACCAGATCCCATATCCACGATATTTATTCTTTTTGGAAGAGCCGAAGATTTGAGCAATCCATCGATAATTTCTAAGTATTTGTTAATCTGCTTATACTTATCAGCCATTTTAGGAATCACTTTTCCCTGCTGATCTTTTATACCTAAATGAAATAAAAACTCGCTTTCAGAAGCGCGCTTCACTTTGTGCTTATCATGATCTGCAGGTAGTTTATCACTGAAGGTAGGAGGGTTATTTGTAATAGTGGCTTTTCCCTTTTTATTGAATCGAATGGCAATATCTTTTTCTAAAGTAAATAAGGTGGCGATACGAAAGGAATTCTGGAGTAGATGCTCTAATTCCTTTATAGCCTCTTCTAATGTATAGTTTTTTACCTGATCATTTGTTTTGAATCGATAAGTAAAAGAGATCATTTTCTCTTTTTTGAGTTCCACTTCACGTAAATAAACATTTTCTAAATCTTCCGACTTTCGGATGGGTTTACTTAAAGTAAGCTTTACAAAGGAATCGTGTTTAATAGATTCTTCTATCTCCTGGAAAAATTGATGTAATTCATTCATATCAGTTGCAAAGCTACGGAAGCTTACTAAATTAACCGCATTGAAATTAGCCAAAGGATCTGTTAACTGGTTTTAGCCAAACTTAGTTCCGGGACTGGTTGACCGTTTTCCTTCACAAATCGGAGCAAACAAAAAAAGCAGACTTTTCAGCCTGCTTTGAATATCCCGTTTATTGGAATTTTCTATTGGTAATAAAAACGTTCATGAACGATTTTACCATCTTCCCATTTCTGAACACCCACTTGCTCCATATTTACTCTGTTACCGTCTTGGAAAGTAACGTCCATAGAAGTTTCATGCATTACAATACCTGCTTCTTCATCAGAGGTAATAGCGCTTACTTCCATTCCATGAAATTCTTTGATCATGCCCAAGAATTCTTCCTCATGCTTTCTGCACTCTGCTTTGCCTTTCCAAGTTCCTCTTGGCTCAGTGATTACTACATTTTCGCCATAGTACTTATCAAATGCATCTAATAATTTTCCTTCACCTATTAGGTTGTAAATGTCTTGTGTTTTTTCTCTTAAAGTCATAATTTTTATATTAATGTCGTTACAATATATGTATATACATGTAAATTGATAAAAGGTTTAAACATCCTAAGAATATTTTGAAAATATTTTAATACTAAAGCCTGCAGAGTAAGATATCGTCCATATAAAAAGCAGATTAAGTACTAAAATATCTTGCTGATTATCTGAAAAGAAGAAGAAAGTGGCTATTTTAATAGACTAAAACCCTTCTTTAAATCAGATAGAAAAGGAAGCGCAATAAAAAATTAATGCATAGGTGTAAGATTATCTTATAGCAGCCACTAATAAAGAAAAAGATAAAATTATGCGAAAGATCAAATTATTATTTCTGGTATTACTGGCTCCGCTTTTAGCTTCAGCTCAACAAATAACGGGCGATTGGTATGGCCTCTTAAAAGTCCAGGGTATGGAGCTTCCACTTATTTTCCATATTACAGAATCTGAAGGAAAGTATTCTGCCACCATGGACAGTCCAGCACAAAAAGCCTTTGATATGCCTGTAAGTTCCGTAACATTTATTGACGGTCAATTAGATTTGCAGTTGGCCAATATTGGAGCACAATACAAAGGAGCGCTATCAGGTAGCAAGATCAAAGGAAACTTTTATCAGGCTAATCAGTCTTTCCAGCTTGACCTTTCTACTGAACCCATAGCTGAAAAGAAGATTGTTAGACCTCAAGAGCCGACTAAACCCTACCCTTATGATACAGAAGAGGTAATCTTTACAAGTGAAGAAGGAAAAGTGACGCTTGCAGGGACACTTAGTTTGCCAAAAAATAAAGAGAATTTCTCTACAGCCATCCTGATTTCTGGTTCAGGACCACAAAACAGGGATGAGGAATTTATGACCCATAAGCCTTTCCTGGTGCTGGCAGATCATTTGACACGAAATGGCATTGCAGTTTTACGCTATGATGATCGAGGATTTGGAGCATCTACAGGTGATCATAATGCGGCTACCAGTGCTGATTTTGCTACAGATGTTAAAGCTGCTATCAAGTACTTAAAGAGTCGAAAAGACATAGATCCAGAGAAGATTGGTTTGATTGGTCATAGTGAAGGAGGCCTAATAGCGCCCATTGTAGCCGCTGATGTACCGATGAGTTTTATGGTACTACTTGCAGGGCCTGGAGTTCCCGGGGAGCAAATCTCAATTGAGCAAATCGAGCTATTAGGGAGGTTGCAAAATGCTAGCCAGCAAGATATCCAAAATGAAATAGGAGTTATGAAAGGTATATTTGAGCTAATTAAAAATAATGGTGATGATATCGAAATTTTAAGAAATAAGCTTGAAGTTTACATTAGCCATCAGCTGGAGAAAAATAAGGTGGTTTTAGAAGGAATGAGCAAAGAAGAATATATAGAGAAACAGATAGCTCAGTTGACCAGACCGTGGTTGCGTTACTTTTTAAGCTATGACCCAAGGCCGACCTTAGCAAAAGTGGCATGTCCAGTGCTTGCACTTAACGGAGAAAAGGATGTGCAGGTAGGTGCAGGAAATCTTAAGGCAATAGAAAAAGCATTGCACGATGGAGGGAACAAAGAAGTGACTGTTAAAGAATTTGATAGCATGAATCACCTTTTCCAGCTCTGTGAAACCGGTGCCATGGAGGAGTATGCTACAATAGCGACCACCATAGAACCTGTAGTGCTGGAGATGGTCTCAAGTTGGATAAATAAGCAGAAATAATGAGTAGCGATTTTTATCATTCTTCCATTGTACCCTATGCAGCCATCATCGTCAAGATCTGCAGGGCTTATACCAATTCTCAGGAAGATTTTGAGGATTACTATCAGGAAGTTTGTTTGCAGATATGGAGAAGCAGAGAAGGTTTTAAAGAGCAATCTGCCTGGTCGACCTGGATATATAAGATATCCTTGAATGTATGCCTAACGCTGTTGAAGAAAAGGAAAAATAACGAGACCATTCATTTTACCTCCGATGTACTGCCGGATTCAGTTTCTGTTACGAATAAAGCTTTCGAGAATGAGGCATTAAATCAATTATATACTGCCATCAAGCATCTATCGGAAGTAGACAGAGCCGTTATTCTACTTTATTTAGAGGAAAAACCGCAACAGGAGATAGCAGAAATTTTGGGTACTAACCCAAATAATATTGGAGTACGAGTTAAACGAATTAAAGAACGACTTAAAAAAATTATAGATGAAAAATTCAATTGAAAATATGTGGAAAGAAGGCTTCCTGAAAGAAGGAGCTTTAGATTTACCGAAAATTAACAGATTGTATGAGCAAAAGTCTCAACATATTGTGGACAAAATAAAGAGTAGGTTTAAGTTTAACCTGAAGTTGATTATTGTAATGGCAATTGCTATCCCGACTATTTACTTCTTGTTGGACGCACTATGGGAAGGTGTAGCCATAGCAGTTCTGCTCTTGGCAACAGCATGGTTTAGTCAAAGACAGATTGATCGAATAAAAGCAGTAGAAACCGGACAAAATAGTTACGATTACTTAAAGTCATTTCAGGAATGGTTGGATACCGTTTTACTAAAAAATGGTAGTGTGATTCGTTTTACTTACCCGATTTATTTCTTGATCGTCATGAATATGCTTTTTTCTAGCTGGTCAAGTCAGGAAGAGCTAGTCAATGAATTAGTACAGAAATTTCCGGATGTCACTTTGATTGGGGATGTTCCGCTCATTGCCTGGATCATAACTGCTGTGGTAACAGTATTGATGTTCCTGTTTTCTAAGAAAATATACAATTTCGATGTGAGACTTATGTATGGGCGTATTTTTGACAAGCTGGACGCTACTATAGAAGAAATGGAAACTTTGAGAGCATAGTTAAAATTTAGAAATGACAATTGTTTTGGTTCAATAGCGATGGGGTGGCTCATCGTTATTTTTTATATTTCCAGATTAGCTTTTGGTTCTGAATTACATAAAGTGTAGAACAGTAGAAATTGGTTTAAGCTTTTGATATCACTTGAAGTAGATATTTGTTGCACAAAGGTTACTATATTTTTCAATTACCATTATTTCTACTACTTTAGGAGGAATTAAAAATAGACTAAAGACAACATAATCTATCGAATCATTTAAGAAAGGTCATCGAATCGCTAAGATTCCCAATCAAAAACGATCGATAGCCTGACGCTGTCATAATTAGAATTACCCTAGCTAATGGAAATACCTAAATTTCACGAAACATTTATACCAATTCTTAAAGTGCTTGAAAACGGAGACACTCTGCAATCAAGAGAAATGTATAAAAAAGTGATTGGTAAATTTTACACAGGATTATCGAAAGAGCAATTAGAGGAAACAACAAAAAGTGGTGATATACTTATATACAATAGAATAGCATGGGGTAAATCCTATTTAAAGAAGGGCGGATTTATAGAATTCCCTAAAAGAGGTTATGTGAGAATAACAGAAAAAGGTAAAAAGCATAGTGCAACTAAATTAACCTTAAGTGACGTAGAAGGCTCAGATAATTTCTTGGAATTCTATAATGAAGAGAATCCAAAGAATGATACTACGCCTTCCAAAATTCAGAATGCATCTCCTCAAGACTTAATAGACGAGGGCTTTAATTCAATTGAGATTCAAGTAAAGGATGAATTGTTGGAGAAATTGAAAGTAATGGATCCATTCTATTTTGAGAAAGTGATTTTAATCTTATTAAAGAGAATGGGCTACGGAGACTTTATCGAAACCTCAAAAACAGGAGATGGAGGCATTGATGGGATAATAAACGAAGATAAACTAGGGCTAGACAAAATATACATTCAAGCTAAGCGATATGGAGAAAACAAAGTACGTGAAAAAGATATAAGAAATTTTATTGGCGCTATGAGTGGTGACACCCAAAAAGGTGTTTTTGTTACGACTTCAAATTTTGACATTGGAGCAACAAAGAAAGCAAATGATGCTCATCACACGATTATACTAATTGATGGGCAAAAATTAGTAGATTTAATGCATCAATATAATGTAGGAGTACAAATAAAAACAGTTTACGAAGTCAAAGAGCTTGACATGGACTTTTTTGATGGGGACTAACCAATTATGAGTAATCGCTGGGGTATACCAAAAGAAGTTGAGGAATTCGTGAAAGAGAGAGACAAGAGTTGTGTTTATTGTGGTCAAGAATTTCTAGATAATCCTGAATCAAGAAAACATAAACCATCTTGGGAGCATATTGTAAATGACATTAGAATAAATGATATAAATAATATTTCTCTTTGTTGTATGTCATGTAACGCAAGCAAAGGAGCTAAACTTTTACTTGATTGGCTGCAAAGTGATTATTGTAAAAGAAATAAAATTACGAAAGATTCAGTAGCGCAAGTTGTAAAAGATGCAATTAAGAATCCTCCGAAGCTAAAATAGTTTTTTATGATGAAGTCATCTGCTTTCAAAGATTCCTATGATGGATAACTAATTAGATCAAATACTAGCCCCGTCCAGCCATGAAAGCCAAAAGCTTTCTTACATTAATTTTCTTAACTTTATAAAAGGATAAATTCCTTTTAGCTTGATGTATTTGAACTTGAAAACTTTTTAACATGAGTGAGAATCAAAGTAATCCTTTTGAAAATTCGGAATTGACCACCATATTAGTAGTGTCCGATATGGCTAAATCTAAGGCCTTTTATGTAGATGTATTGGGAGCTGACATCTTTCGAGAATACGGAGGAGACTCATTGGTATTAAAATTTTTAGGGGATTGGATTTTATTAGTAACTCCTGGGGAGCCCACAGCAGATAAACCTAACACGCACTTTGTTTCTCCAGCGCATAAAGACTCAGTCAGTCACTCATTTACAATCAGAGTCCAAGATTGCAAAAAGTCCTATGAAATATTAAAGGGCAGAGGTGCTGAGTTTATAACACCTCCTGTTGTGAATTGTGCAGAAACCAGATGCTTTTTTAGAGATCCGGATGGTCATTTGTTTGAAATAAGTGAATACCGAGCAACGTAATAAATAATACAAAATGGATAAAGTAAACCTTCAACAGAAATTCTCTTTATTTTCTGAACATTGGTCTCCAAAAATTGTGGGGGAACTAAATGGGCAGCATGTAAAACTTGCCAAGCTGAAAGGGGAGTTTGTTTGGCACAAGCACGATGAGGAGGACGAACTCTTTTTTGTGGTGAAAGGGAGCTTTAAAATGGAATACCGAGATCGGACAGTTGAAGTGAATGAAAACGAATTCTTGATTGTACCCAAAGGTGTAGAACACAAACCAGTAGCGGAAGAAGAAGTGTGGGTAATGCTTTTTGAACCCACTTCTACTTTAAATACGGGAGATGCAAAAAGCGACTTAACCAAAAATGATTTGGATAGAATATAGCATCAACTTTTTAACAATAGGAATCATCATCGTAGGTTGGTACTTGCAAAGTAAAAGAATCATCTATCTCATTTAAACAAACTTCTCTCTAAACTGCAAATTAAACATCCCATAAAGTAAGCAAAGCGCACTAGCCACAATCAGGTACAATCGGTTTTTGAAAATAATGCTGTGCCAGATGAACTCGCTCATTTCTCTTGGTTCTGAGAATGGATTAAGGAATACATTATATACGTTAAACTCCAATGGTTCGGCAAATACAAAAAATATAAAGGATACAATGACAATTACAATCGCTGTCCCATTTCCATTTTTGATTAAAGTAGATAACATAAAAGCTAATGAGGACAGAAAGGTTATTGGGAATAGCACTTGTCCCACCATCGGCAATAAATTAAAACGGTAAAGCGTAAAATTCGCGATGCTGCCTAGGACCAGCAGGATTACAAATGCTACGCCTACTGCCAGAATAAAACGGACTAGCCATACCTTGTAGCGGTAATTTGGAATACCGAAAATGGTCTCCAGCATCTTGGAATCATCATCATTCTGAATTCCATAAGCCATAGGGTAGAAAATCAGTAGCAATCCTGGGAATACCAGAAATCCATAGATAACCGCTTCATTGAAATCAGGATCGTCAAAAATGGCAATGGTGATGATAAATGCAAAAAACAAAAAGGACGCCACCACAAAGTAGACGAACTTATTTGCGAATATCACCTTCACATTGTAGGTGATTAGTTTATATAGTAGCAGTAAGTAGCTTTTCATTTTGTTTATTAATTATATCTTCTTTTTAGCTTTGTAGCCTTTTGATTCGCTCAAGTAACACCCCCCAGCCCCCCTCAAGGGGGGAGCTTCACGGATTTACCGTAGTAGTAAACCACCCATTTTATTACCTTTTTTTATTTTCTGAATGAGATATCATTTACCTTCTCATTGTCAATTTTCTAAAATAATCACATCAAGGCGACTCCCCACTTGAGGGGGGCGAAGGGGGGTGTTATTAGCTCTCAGTGATCACATTTTCCTTATTATTTTTACTCTTCATCAACCACAAATAAGCATCTTCAAGCTGAGCACGAGCTTGAACGGCATCTTCCCTCGGTTGCTCGCTTGCCAAACATTTTACCCTAATCTGATCCCCTTCACGCATGTGGTGAACAATCAGATAGTTTTCTTTTTCTCTTTCAAATTCTTCAGTAGAAAGATGGAATTCCCATACTTTATCATTTGCTAGCTCTGCCATAGTCGTAGGACTGCCGATATATTCAATATTTCCTGAAATAAGTACTGCCAAATTATTACAGCTACTGGCAATATCCTCAATGATATGCGTAGAGAAAACCACAATTCGTTCTCGACTCAATTCTACCAATAGATTCCTGAATCGGATCCTTTCTAGTGGATCAAGACCTGCAGTAGGTTCATCCACCACCAATATTTTAGGCAAGTGAAGCAAGATTTGAGCAATCCCGATTCGCTGCTTCATTCCTCCGGAGAATGAGCCAATTTTCTTGTGCTGATGCTCATCCATATGAACCGCTTTCAGTACGTACTGCACTCTTTCTTCTCGCACATCTTTCTGGCTGATTTTCCGCAAAATGGCCTGGTAATCCAGAAATTCATAAGGCGTCATATTTTCATAAGTACCAAAAGCTTGTGGTAAGTATCCAATCAATCCCTGAAGCTCTTCTCTTCTTAGGTTCGTATCATGTCCATTGATCCAGATTTTACCATAACTCTGATCCATAATACCACATAGGATTCGCATCAATGTAGTTTTACCGGCTCCATTAGGACCCAATAGTCCGAACATGCCTTGTTCAATCGTTAGGCTTACTCCTTTAAGGGCTTTGAATTGTGACTTCTTTGGTTTTACAAAAGGGATAGCCAAGAGTAATTTGTAATACAGTCTTCTGATTTTTGCAAATCGGCCTTTAATCTCATCAATTATGACAGGTTTTTCCTTAAGTTTCCTAGCTATTCGCGCCAAAAACAAACCTGTAAACCATACAATAATTAGGAACACACCAACTCCTTTTGTCTGGATATCGCTATAGAGATAGGCTGCACTCACGATAGGGAAGCCCCAATACAAAAGCGAATAAATGAATCTTATTAACCTTTTCCCTTTTTGCGCTAGCAGGGCTACTTCCTTAAAAATAGATAGTAATAAGGCATGAAGCGAAATCATAAATAGTAGTTGCCAGAATGCTTTGTCCAGGAAGAAATAGATAAAATACACTAGAAAGGCAATTAAAGCTCCTTGCCATATGGCATTTTGCAGAACGGCCTTTACGGTAACCGGTTCCTCATTACGTTTTTCAAACAATCGCCTATTGCCCTTCCATTCTCTGATCCATCGCTTATCTCTTCCATAAATTTTGGTCAGACTTTGGATTTCAATATGCATAGCTTCATCAGGAGCCACCATTTTTGCATTGGCTTGTCGTAATGAAGTCATGATGAAATAGGTGCCCCCAGGAATCAAAAGCACGACTGCCAAAAACCAAATGATCTGCCATAATGCACCTTCTATTTGGAAATAGATTAAAGCTGCAAATCCAATCAAAAGGACAATTTGCACCAGCTTTGTACTAGTTTTAAGATTTCTAAACCAGTGTAATACGCTTTCAAGCCCTGCACTCATGGTGGGGATATAGATCAAGGTAAGCACTGTGGCAAAAGCCAATCCGCCCATTACGGTTACGGCAAAAGGTTGTCCTATGCTGGTCACATATTCAGCATCTCCCATTGCCAAAGGCAACATGGCCACAAAAGTGGTAATAGAAGTGATGAGAATCGGCCGAATCCTAGAAATTCCACTCATCATCAGTGCTCGATATTTATTAAAACCTCTTCTTCTCAAAATTCGGGAATAATCAATGAGTATAATTCCGTTATTGACGACCACACCCAATAATATCATGAGTCCAATTAAAGTATTGGCATTAAGCAGTGAATTACCTGTGAAAGTAAGGCCAAGAAAAGCACCGATTCCTGCTAATGGAATTGAAAACATAATCACTAGCGGCAAGTAGAGCGATTCAAAAACTGCAGCCAGAATCATGAAAATGATCATGATGGCGGCAAAAATGAAGAAGTATAACTCATCATACATTCCTTCATCATGGATCACATCCACTACCATGCCCTTAGGAATATTGACACTGCGCACAATCTGGTCAACCTCCATTCTGGAAGATTCAAGCAGGGATTCAGATTTTAATACTTCATCAATAAAGCTATAAGTGATTTCAATCCTTTTTTCCTGGTTTAATCGGGTAATGGTACTTTCTCCTGAGGAATAAATTACCGAGCCAATATCGTCTAGAGAATGTGCTACTCCTGCGGTGCTGGTAACGGGCATCTCTCGTAGGTCTTTCATTTCTTTGGCTTTCCGAACTTGATTTTGAGTATGAATGGTAATCTCAAATTCTTCCCCTCCGCTCACGAAATTAGAGCCGGAAGCAAAGGACGGCTGAAAATCATTCAAACCAATAGCCACATTTTGCAGGGTGATATTATTGTCACTCATGCGCTTTTGGTTAAATATAATATGTGCTTCAGGCCGCTCAGGACTAATATTGACAGTACTTCTTTTGATGGATTGTAAGCCCGTGACATAATTATTGATATCATTGGCGATAATTTTCATCAGCTCGAAATCCTGCCCTTTTACGATGATTCGTTCTGATGGAGAACCAATTCCCAACATGCGTTCAAAATCAGAGGAAGCTGAGCTGCCCACTCCACTTTGCCCGCCTCTTGCGCGAGGAGGTTCGTCCAACGAGATATCCATATCTTCAAAGCTGCTGCTGATGCTTCTTAATTTGTTTTGAACATCCTCGACAGAGACGGTATCCAAATCTTTAAATCCTTCTACGAGCATAACGGTAAGCACTGCTTCACCTTCCGACACCTGACTGATCAATTTATCCACCACGGGAATTTCCATCACCTTCTCCTCCAATTTTCTGGTTTTAATATCAGTACTTGGGAGTGTGGCCCCTTCCGGCATGGTGACAAACAAATTCATTTGAGCATCATTCACTTCCGATGGTCCGGACATGCTCACCAAAAAACTTAAACCAATGGTTACGAAAAATAGTACTAATCCTCCAATAACGGTGAGCAAGGGTTTTCTAAAGCATGATTTTAAAATCACCATATACTTCTGAATCAAGCGCTGGCGGATAGAAGCATTTTTTATCAGTGGTGCTTTTTCCTCATCATCTTTATTGATGGCAGCATGCGCCAACATAGGGATTAAAACCAGTGCCACTACCAAGGAGACCAATAGAGTCGATATAATCGAAATCCCAATATGCGTTCCGATTTTCGTAATCAGAAAATTGGAAGAAAAGATAAAGGGAAGAAAAACGGTTACGGTGGTTAAAGTGGCCGCAACGACTGACCGCATCACTTCCTTGGTGCCATCCACCACAGCATCTTCTTTTTTCTTTTTATTGACTACATGGCGGTAGATGTTTTCCAAAACCACTACACTATTATCCAATAGCATCCCAATGGCGAGTGCCATGCCAATCAGCGTTAGGCTGTTAACTGAAATACCCGCGGCATAAAAGAAATTGAAAGCAGTATAGACGGAAATCGGAATAGCCAAGGCTATGCTCAAAATGAACTTTAATCTTCTAAGAAATACCCACAAAACAAATATGGCGAGAAGACCACCAGTGACTGCCAAATTTTTGATCTGGTCAATATTTTTGGTCATCAACTCGGCTTGATTGTTTTGCACCACCATTTCTACACCCATGGATTCTAAATCCTGATTGATGGCACCAATAGTTTCTAGAGTTGCATCTGAAAGCGCAATGAGATTAGCTTGAGTTCCTTTAGATAATCGAATGGAAACGGCATCTTTCCCATTGATTCGACTTAGGGAAGTCTGTTCTTTTACTCCAAAGAATACTTCGGCTACATCGCTCAACAGCAGCGGACCTTTTTCCGAAACTACCAGATTCTGGATGTTTTTGATATCCTTTAATTCGGCAGTTACATTAACAAAAATCTGCTGTCCGTTTCGTTCAATCTGACCTGCAAAAGCACTTTTATTGGAATTTTGGGATAGTACATTGCTAATGGTGTTGGGCGTAATGCCATTGGCCTCACAAATTTCATCATTCATGATGATCTCTATCGTTTTTTGACGACCCCCAAATACTTCTACTCCTCCGATTCCATCAATATCATTAAGTCGGTCGGTTATATATTGATCGGTAACATTTCTAACACGATCTACTCCACCACTGCCCAATACCTGCAAATCCATAAAAGCATTGGTAAACTGATCCGTATCAATTTTTACAATATTGACTATAAACTCAGAACCAAGCTCAGCTTTGATGGCACTGACCTTTTGTTCTAGCTTTAGGTAAGCATATTTTATATTTACCCCTTGACGGAAAGAGATAAAGATCATGCCTTGCTGACTGTCCGCATTGGCCGTGATTTCTTCTATGCCTTCCATAGTACTTATGGCACTTTCAAGCGGAATAATGGCTTCTCTTTCCATGTATTTCGGATCCACTTCTGAAGTAGCGCCTACCTGCACAATCAAGACAGGTAGTTCTACATTAGGGAAGAGCTCAACCGGTAATTTGTTGTAGGAAATATAGCCCATCACAGTGAAGCCAATGAAGAGCATGGAAACCAGTACTTTCCTTTTTATGATCGTATGTAATAGTCCGTTCTTACTCATGTGAAACTTCTTTTTTGGCGCTAGATGTTCCTTTAATCTTGTTGATTAGATTTTCTATGCTTTCATAGAAGCATGGAATCACAATGAGGGTTAGTAAAGTAGAGGAAAGCAATCCACCGATTACGGCTACTGCCATTGGGGCACGTAACGCAGCGCTTTCACCAAAACCAAATGTTAAAGGCAGCAATGCAAGGATAGTGGTAAGACTCGTCATAATGATGGGTCTAAATCTCCTTTGCGCAGCATCGAGTATGGAATCTCTTAAATCCATACCGCTTCTTTTATTACGATTAATGCTATCCACCAAGATAATTGAATTATTAACCGCAATTCCGGCTAGCATGATGATCCCAATAAAAGCCATCATATTTAATGACATTCCTAGTATCCAAAAGGAAACGAGTGCTCCAACACAAGCCAATGGAATCGTAAGCAATATGGTAAACGGATGTAAAAGAGACTCAAACTGAGAAGCCAAAACCATATACACCAACAAAACCGATAAAAGCAGCGAAAACAATAGATTATTCATCGACTCCTGTCTTTTTACTTCCTGACCGGCTACGCTTATTTTGTATTGTGGAGGAACTGATATTTCTGCGAAAGCGTCATCAACCGATTTTACAATTTGATTGTAAGCTTTGTCTTGATTAACTCTAGCACCCACGGTTACCATTCGGCTTTGATTTTTTCGGTAAATGGAATTGGCAGCATACTGCACACTGATATCGGCAATTTCGCTCAAAGGGAATTCTCTGTTGCTGCTTTTAATGCGCATATTTTCAAGTCCGCTCAGCGATATTTTAGGGACTTTTACAAGGATGTCCTGCAGTTCTCCACCTCTTTCTAAGGTTCCTGCCTTCTTGCCTTCCAGCTGATCTTTGATTTGGATGATAACATCTTCAATGGATAAGCTCAATAAGCCTGCTCTGTATTTATCTACATCCACTTTGATCTGCGGCACGCCTTCTTCCAGATTGGAAACGGGTTCATAAATGTCCTCATTGCTGTTTAGTATCACCATGACTGAATCGGAAAGTGCGCTAAGTGCTTCAAATTCAGCACCGCTTACTTCTACTACCAAAGGCATCTGCTCTTCACCTAAAATTGCATTAAGGGCGCTTTCATCATTGCTAAAACTAGCAGTAAGACCCGGAATGCCTTCAAAATAAGTGGATAGAGCAGAAGTGACCTCATTAATATCCAATTCTACATCCTCTTTGAAGATTAATTTTATGCTCGCTTTATTCTCATCATATACATTTTCATTATCAATGCCCGACTGACTTTTTTCAGGTCCGATATGAGAATACACATGCTCTAGTTGCTCTTCAAACAAGATTGATAGTTGTCCTTCAATTTGGTCCACAGTAGAAGAGGTTCTGGTTAAGGGAGTGCCATTGGCTAATTTTAAATCAACTGCAATCGCTTTGGTGCCCGCTTGTGGCATGTATTCGCTGCCAATAATTCCAATTAATTGATAGGAACCTAAAACCAATAAGAAGGATAATACAATAAAGGCAATTCTGTAGTGGAGGACTTTATTTAAAAAATTTCGATAGGTTTTATACTTTAGCGGCTTTTCCATTTGCTGAGTTTTATCCTTTCGGAAAATTTGTGCAAAAAGCATCGGGATTACCAAAATGGCAACGGCCAGAGATGAAATCAAGGAGAAAGCCACAGTCCAGGCCTGATCTTTAAATAGCTCACCGGATGGTCCTTGCAAATAAACAATCGGCAAGAAAACCACAATGGTGGTCAGTGTGGAAGCAGTAATGGCACCACTCACATCGCTGGTGCCTTTAACTGCTGCATTCACCACGCTCATGCCCTCTTCTCGTCTTCTGAAAATGGCTTCTACTACTACAATAGCATTATCCACTAACATCCCGGCACCCAAAGCAAGACCGCCAAGCGTCATGACATTTAAGGTTAAGCCGTTAAAATACATCAGATTGAAAGTGGCGATAATAGAAACCGGAATCGCGATACTAATGATGAGGGTAGATCCTATTCTTCTTAAGAAAACGAATAAGATGATTACAGCGAAAAGTGCTCCATAAAGCCCTGATTCTTTTACTTCATCTATGGCTCCTTGTATAAACCTGCCTTGATTCTGAATGATGACAAACTCATAACCTGGGACAGATTTTTTCAGTCCATCCAGTACTTCGGTTAATTCATTTACGGCATTGACTGTATTGTATTTTGTTTCTTTAAAGATGGAAAGCCCAAGACTTCTTTGTTGGTTCACTCTAACAATGCTGTTAGCTTCCTTATCCATGATTTTTAAAGTGGCTACTTCACGTAATAAAACCGGAACCTGACCAGAAGTTGAGGTCTGAGGATTTGAAGCTGATTGCGCCATTTCCGCATTCATATTAGTGGAGCTAGGATTGCTGCTTGTGCTTTCACGATTAGTATAGCCTACTACCAATTCCTCTAAATCTTCAGAGTCTTCAATAATACCAAGCCCTTTGATCACATATTTTCGACCTAATTCTTCAATAAAACCACCTGATACATTGCGGTTGTAGTTTTCGATTTTAGCTACTAAATCGTTTACTGTTAGTCCGTAAGAAGCGAGTAGATTTGGATCTGTTTCTAAAACCACTTCTTTTTCCTGCTCTCCTGAAAGTCGAACCTCAGCTATGCCCGGCAAGCGGATGATCTCATTTCTGAAGTTATTTTCTGCTACCTTTCTGAGGGCCTCCGTATCATTAGAATTAGGATTGTAGATGCCCAAGATCATAATGGGAGTAGCATTCGGATCAAATTGAGCGATGACAAATTCTTCAATTTCCTCATTTAAAGAAAAGCTAGAAAGCGATTTTTGTAGGTCTAGGAATGCCTCATCCATGTCTTTGCCCCAGTCGTATTGTACGGTCACGCGACCATAACCTGTTTGACTAATGGAACTTACTTCTACCGCGCCATTTTGCCTGATGGCAACCGACTCTATGGATTCTACAAATTGCTTTTCAATTTCTGATGGAGGTTTTATTCCCGCTTTAAGCTCCACAAATAAAGTGGGATTCTTCAGATCGGGGAACAATTCAATTGGTAATTTACCAAATGAAATGGTGCCTAATAAAATGACGGCCAGCACCAACATCAGAATGGAAATGGGGTAGGAAACGGCCAATGAAACTATCTTTTTCAAATCACTTGGGGTTAAATTTTGAAAACATTACAAACTGACTACTTATCAGTGCTTATTGTAATACACTTACCTTCGATTTATTTCTCAAGGTCTCAAATCCACTCACCACCAATCTATCGTTGATCTTGAGTCCACTGATCACTTCTATGTCATCCATGGTTTCTAATCCGGTTGTGATCTGCTTTTCTGTGGCAATACCATTTTCTACTATAAAAACCACTTTAGCATCTTGTCTGGAAATCACGGTTTCTTTTGGAATCACAATAGTGCTATCACGCTGCTCTGAAAGTATGGCCGCTTTAATGAACATGCCTGGACGAAGAGCGTGCTTGTCATTGTTAATTTGCAAAACGCTTTGAAATGTTCGGGTTTCCGGATCAATGATGGGAGAAATCTGGCTGATTTTACCTTTGATGGTGTCATTACCCATATTGTAATTAGTGATTTGCACTAATTGATCTAGTGTAACTTCTGCTAGGTGCTTCTCTGGTAACTTTACATCCATTAGGAGATTGTTGTACTCCATCACCTTGAAAAGTGCTGTGCCTTGATCTATTTTTACTCCATTAGTATGATAAGGTAATTCTACAATTACACCATCAAAAGGAACTCTAACTGCCATTTTAGCTAATTGAATTTCCGCATTTTCGTAAGAGTACTTTGCGTTTACGTATGAAATCGAAGCGTTTTTTAGTTCAGTTTGGGTAACGCCTCCTTTGTCATATAGAGATTTTTGTTTTTGTAAATTATTGTCGGCCAACTCTAGGTTGAGCTTTTTCCCTTCTACTTGCAGGCCATTCACGAACTCTTCATTTTCAAGTCGGACCAAAACCTGACCCGCTTTTACCATATCTCCCAATGCAAAAGGTCTTCCTGTAGCTGGATTTCTCTGAAGTTGATATAATCCACTCATTTCAGACTTCATTTCTCCTTCTTTGGAAGAATAGACTGTACCGGTGGTTTCAATAAACCTGGAAATACTTCTGGGCTTGATGGTTTCTACTGATACTGGAATTTTGATTTCTGTTTGAATATTGTTTTCCTGGTTACTGCATGACCATAAAACAATCATTATCAGTAGGGGCGTGCACCCTTTTAATAGCTTTTTCATAATGTTTTTTTTAAGTAGTAAGTTTTAGGTTATAACTTCTGTCTAATATCTGTTAATCATTACGGGTTGGTTTTTCTCAAAATCGTAAAGGGATTGCACCTTTAGATTTAATAATTCCATCTTATAATTGATCAAGGCATCAGCCAATGCGCCTTTTTTCTCTGAAAGCTGACTTTGAAATCTATTGAGGTCAATACTAGTCAGATCACCGTTTTTGTATCGCTCCAGATTAATATCATAAGTAAGCTTGGCATTTTTTACATTTTGCTCGGCTATGGAAATCTGGTTTTCTAGGTTTTGCAGGTTTCTGTAAATTTTTCGAATCCCGATAATGATATTATTTTCTTCCACCTGTAAGTCCACCTTATTGATTTCCAGATTAGCATTAGCAGCATCCATTCTGGCTCTATTTTCGCCCCAATCCCAAATCGGAATATTGAAAGAAACAGCTACACGAGGGTTCAAATTGGGCTGTTCATAAACTTCAGGCGCTTGTTCATTATCACCAAAAACGCCAAGTGAGAGGGAAACGGATCCTTTAAACTCATTCAATGCTTTGGTCCGGGTTAATTCAAATTGCGATCTTTCGATGGCCATTCCACGTTGCCTCAATTCCATCCTATGCTCTAGTCCGTGTTCAATGGCTTTTGCCAAGTCCACCTTTCTGGTGATGAAATCGATATCAACCGCTACTTCTATATCCTCATCCAAATTGAGTCCGAGGAGGAATTTAAAGTCATCCGCAGCATTGTTCAACAGAACTTCGTTGTTTTCCAGTGTTGATTTGGAAGAAGCAAGGTTTAATTCAGCCTGATACAATTCCTCTTTTGCCAAAAGATCAGCTTCTACTTTATTCAATGTAATTTCATAGCTGATTTTTTGGTTCTCGTATTCATCAGAGGCAATCTCTAAATTATTTTGACGCTGATAGAAATTGTAAAATGATTGGGTTACCTCTTGTTCCAAACTAAGAAGCTGTATGCTATTGCTGATCTGTGCATTTTCAAGATTCAGTTCCAATTCCTTCAATTGCAGCTTTGTTCTATTGTAAGTAAAAATGGGCTGTTCCAGCTGTAGATAGAGGTTGTTGCTGAAGGTTTTTGTTCGTACATCCTGAAATTCAGAGTAGTTATCTCTGTATCCAAATTGGTTGATGAGGGAGATGCTACCATCAGTCGCAACAATAGGTTGAGTCACAGAAAAATTGGCAAAGGAATTATAATCTTCATTGGTATTCCATTGCGAAAATAGTTCATTGAAATTACGATTTCGATTATAATCGAAAGGCGTGACATCCAATGAAAACCTTGATTTTAATGAGGCACGCTGAGCATCTAAACTTCTCTGATTTCCATAAAGGTTTAATTTAGATTTCTTGATGTTCGGACTCTTCTGCTGAGCAATTTTAATAGCCTCTTGAAGTGTGAGCGTCTGCTGCCCCATTAAATTTTGAGACATTAGGCTGCATCCTACAATGATGAGCACCAGCACTAATTGGCTGAATCTCTTTGGTTTGTTTCTTAGGTTTTCTTTAATTGTTTTCATGTCTTTATTGCTTAACCCATTTAATCGCATCTGCATAAACTGTTCGAAGGTCGCATTCATCTGTTAATGAAATATTCCCTCCTTCTTCAATGAAATAATAGGACCCCAGGTAATTCCAGCCGGGTTCCGCATTGGATATATTGTAATTGATATTGTCTTCGCCATCGGCATGCTTAATGATGTAGTGATAGAAATACTGCTTTCCATTGCTATCATTGCCACTATATGCGTTTTGATTTTTTCCTTTCATATAAGTGTAGATATCATAGAATCCTGCTTCTTTGATTTCAGGTGTCCAGCTAGCCACTTTTTCACCACTGCCTGAGCGGGTGAAGTGTGCAGATCGTATGACAGTCCCGAAATACTCAGAACCCGTTGTGGCTAACCATTTGGAATAAGGACGATCCCATTCCCCATAGTATTTTTGTTCTGTAGTTTTTCGACTGTCCAGATAGGCTTTTAAATAGGTAGGTTTTATTGGACTGAAGCTGCTGAAATTATCATCTTCATTGTCCACAATTATTTCGGTATATGCCAACTCTTTATCTTCTGTAGCCAACCTTTCACCCTCAAACAAAGTAGCATTTTCACGCTTGCTTAATGTCCCGACTGGCATGGTGATTTTAGAAGGTATGTTTCGGGAGATTAAGGTGTTAATGGTGATATTATTCGGTTTTTCATCCAAAATGAAGCCTAACTCTTTGGTTTCTCCTTTTTTAATTAAGGAAAGCTGTCCTTCAATTTCAGTTTCAGTTTCCTCATTCACTTTTCCTCTATAAAATTCGCCATCGCTATTATCTTTATTGTCAAAGATTATCTCAATCACTCCATCATTATCACCACTGTTTTTAATTTTGGTCAATATTTGATAACGCTTTCTATCCCCATCCAAAATTTCATATTTCTGAAGTTCTAAAATCTCAAATGCTGGCTGCGATGTCTCAGAATAGACTTTTTGTATAATCGGATCAATATCCAAATTGAATTCATTCAAAAGTGCTGTTCTGAGATCCTCATAATGGGTCAACTGGTGGTTATGCGCATTGATCCATTCATATAGAAAAGCTTTCAAGTTGGCTTCTCCCACTAATTGTCCTAGATAAGAGAAGAGGTATTCACTCTTCAATTCAATAGACTTCTGGATTTTATTGAATTCTGCCTCGGATACAATCTCGTCTAGGGAGGATTCTCGCATCAAGTCGTTACATTCTTCCGTAAAGGAAACCCCATTTCTGTTTCTGGAGAAATCTGTGTGAGCCTGCTTTTCATTTATCAAATAATTGGCGATGCTACGGTTGAGTAGTCCCCATTCTTCACTGACAAAACCAGTATTGTAGGTATAGTAATTGGGGAAAATCGAGTAGTTAGCATCATCTTGGTTATATCCATCAAAAGTGTAGTTTGCTCCAATCTGCTTGGTGATTACTCTCTTAATTAAATCATTGAAAACGTTGGCCTGCTTCTGTTTATCTGTTAAAGTCTGATTTTGGGACTTTGCCTGATTATTCATATCCCGCAATTGCATTCTGAGATCTAACTGCCGGATATCACCTCCTTTTTCGGGCCAATAAACGGTTTCCGGCTGCAAATAGGCCTGATGTGTTTCGTACACTTTTGTGTAGGCTGTAAACTGCAGCGGAGTTTCTACAAATTGTAGCCTTTTGAATGGGTAGGAAATTTTTTGTGCATCTTCATATTCATTGGAAAGATCGGTAATCAGCGAGCTCAACGTATCAGGAAGTTGGTCTAAGTGATCCGCAAAAAAATCGTGGTCACGGTAATGATATATTGCATACTCTATGGAATCAACTATAATGTCTTTTTTTACATAATCGCCTACCGCAAGTGAGATTTGCGAAAGGGGATATTCCGGCTGGAACTCATAAATATTGTCTTTCACCACTGGTTTCCCTTGAGAAATGGCCATCTGCCCCTCCTGTGTTTTCACTTTCAATTGAAAATCTATAAATGATAATCTTTCTTTATTGTGATTTTTTGGACTATATCCAATCTGGGTGTCAGGATACCACATCACATCCTTGGTGAGTAGCACATAGTCAGATTGCAAAAAGGCATACTTCTTTTGCAGAGAGAAGGTGAAATATTCTAAAGCTTCTTCGTAGCGTTCTTCATCTACTTCCAAATGTGCAGCTGATTCCTGAATAGTACCGCTATACTTCAGTACTACATTCATTTCCTGCGCTGGTGCAAGGCTAAATCCTTTTGCAATTGAAACGATATGCAGATTTTTTTCTGCAGGAACAGATTGTCCATTCACCAGCACCTCATCGATTTTTAGCCCCGGATTTAAACTGAAGTAAATTTTATTAAGGGTTTCAGGCGTATGGTTTTTTACCAACATTGCAGAATTTCCCATGATTTCATTTTTTGAGAGCTCCAAATCGATGGAATGGGAAAGAATGCTAATGTTCGGTTCTTCTGCCCACTGTCCGTTGAGGCTGACCATTTGCGCTCTTAATTCTATCGGATCTTGACGCATATCCCATAATCTTAGCATGATAATGGAAGAAAACGCCAAAACTGCTAATCCAATGACGCCAGTTAAGATTTTGGTCGTTTTATGGCTTGATAGTCGATCCAACAGAAAAGCGGTCATAAATAAAAAGGCGATGCCTAAGATGAAATAAAATGATCGTTGGATTAGTGCAAATTCCATGTCTTGGAAACCGGCAATATCAGAAGTGAACATAGGCAATCGGAACCCCACGAAATCCAAAATATTGGAAAACTGATCGAAATAGTAGATCAGCTGCACCCCGGCAAGTCCTAAAAGCAATACAATGCTAATCGGCTGATTTTTCAGAATGGTGACCAGTAGGAAGGATATTCCTGTAGTAAACATAATGGTGGGCATGCTGGTCAGCAAAGGATACAGAATATAAGCCAGTGGCTCGAAGGTGGTGTAGGGGCTGGTTATATTGAAGATCAGCGAAATCGTAACGAAAATCAGGTTTAACAGAAAGAAAAGCTTAAACAATGCCAGTGCTTTCCCTAAAACATAATCTAAATTGCTAATGGGACGCACAAAAAAGACCTCATTGGTATCCACTTTTTTATCTTTCTTAATCAGGCCAGTGGCTAAAAACACCACAGCAGCTGCTTGTGGTATGCTAATTAGCACCAAACTGGCATAAGGCATCATCCAACTATTGGACAGGAAGGCCCATCTTGGGACATCTGCCTCAGAAAAAACCGCAATATTGAAAATAGTCAAGAAGCCTATACCGGCTATGGCTAAAATTCTGAAAAACCAATTTCTCCAAAGCACTTTAGCCTCAAATCGGGAGATGGTCAATATGTTTTGAATTGAAATCATACCAGTGAAATGCCTAGTTGGTTTTCCATAAAATATACATAAGCATGCTCCAGATTGGGATTAGCATGAGTCGCATTAGGATGCGGTGAATTTTCAGCAATCAGTTGCACTTCCCATTTACCATCGATAGGAATGGTAGAAACCACGGAATATTCCATTTTTATTTTATTGAATTCTTCATCGTTCAGATTGACTTGCCATACATGACCTCGAACCTTTTCTATCATTCCTTCCGGTGAACCTTTAAAGGCCACTTCTCCTTTATTGAGCATGGCCATATTATGGCAGGTACTACTGATATCGCCCACAATATGGGTGGAAAGAATAATGGTCACATCTTTTTGACTCAGGTCAGATAGGATGTTTCGAAACCGAATCCGTTCTTCCGGATCTAGGCCTGTGGTAGGTTCATCAATCACCAATAACTTTGGCTCACCAATTAGTGCCTGGGCAATTCCCAGCCTGCGTTTCATTCCTCCGGAAAGTTTGTTGGCCAATCTTTCACGTACATCCAACAGGCCAACCTGATCCAATAGTTGATCTACTTTGATGATTCGCTCCTTCTTTTTGAGCGAGGTGGATAATTGGGCAGCATAATCCAGGAACTCCCAGGTCTTCAATTTTGAGAAAAAAGTGAAATCCTGAGGAAGATAGCCTATGCGAGTACGGATTTTTTGTCGGTGCTCATTGATGTCCATGCCATCCATTAAGATGCTGCCGGATGTAGCTTGCTGTGCGGTCACTAAAATGCGCATAAAGCTGGATTTACCTGCGCCATTAGGGCCTAGCAAACCGAACATTCCGCTGCCGATTTCCAGATTTACGTCTTTTATAGCAGTATAACCATTCGGATAGGTCTTAGTGAGTCCTGTAATTTGTATGTTCATAGGGCTTTAAAGTTGATAGCTTTAGATCTTTGCCTGTGTTTTTTTATAGGATATAGGTAAGAAGCCAAAAGGCTCCTTTTGTTGCATCTTCTGTTGATTAATTACTTTAATTTAATATCAACCTACTGCCTTTATCTTTTTTAAATTGAATTTCACTTGTTCCCTGTAAGTGTAAATAAGATCCATTACTCATGGAGCCTTTCACTAATTTCATGGGCTGTGGAATCGAAACTTCTGAGCCATGAATGGTAGTATTCAGCGTATCAATTTCTCCTTTTAGAAAACTGAAATAAGCATAGTTTTGCGCAGTGAGATTTAGCCTTCCGATTATGTTGGAATCACTCATTCTAATCCACCCGTCATCTTGGTGAATATCTAAAGTTTCTAGTTGTAAGTTTCCAATATTGACTCCTGAATTACTAGTGCTTAAGCCTCTAAAGCTGGAATTGGAAACATAAATGTATATATGAGCTGCTTTTTTAGACTCTAGTTCCATGGAATTTATGACTAGGGTGTCCCCAATAATGTCATAATTCAAATGATGCAGTACATCGCCTGCAACACTTCTAACATCTATTTTGGTAGTGTCAGCACCCAAAATGGTTATATTCTGATTCAGGTCAGGAAGTTTAATGTAGTTTACCCTAGGGATGTCAACAGTTTCTGAAATGCTATTGCTTCTGTCCAATTGGTTTAAATCTCCTTTGAATCGCATTTCAGTAAATGCAACTATCATATAAAGGAACAAGAAACCGAAAAGACCGATCAATATTTTATTGCTTAATTTCATAACAATCAGTTAATTTTTTCAATATGTTTTTTCAATTCATTAGCGCTAATGCCTAATAGCTGCGCTTGCTTTAGAAATTCAGGTAAAACCTGATTAAAGAATTCTTCTCTTTTGCCCTCCAAAATAATTTTAGGGGCATTTTCATTGACGAAATAGCCAATGCCTCTTTGGTTTTCTATAATATCCATAGCTTGTAGTTCACTGTAAGTTCTCATAATAGTATTCGGATTTACCCCCATTTCCGCTGCTAACTCTCGCACTGAGGGGATTTTCTTGCCTGCAGGAAATTCGCCACTCACTACCTTGTCGGTAATGCTGTCCGCGATCTGCAGAAATATGCTTTTGCCGTTTTGAAATTCCATTTTATACCTCCCTTTCTTTTAATTTTCTGTAGGCTACAAATAGCAGCACCAGATTACCGATGATCGCTAAAGTGCCGAAAAATTGCATTGCTCCTTTTTCACTATGCGGCATCAGCCACATACTCTCATTAGGCTGATATTGCCCAAATCCCATAGACTCCAATAGAATAAAAGTAACTGCAGCATAAAAAATCACAATTAAGGCTACTGCAAAAAGTGTTTTTACTAAGGGTTGCTTGCTGAACATGGCCCCGCCCGTAAAAGGCAAAACAAAGCCTAACATCACGAATGCGATGATCATGGTTATAAATAATGATTCAAGCTGATGGATTTGAACATCATTGGGAAATCCTAAGTCCATCGCCTGGGCAAAACCAAAGCTTTCAAATGGCACTATTGTAAATAGATTAAAGAAATAGCCCTGAAAGTGGAAAGTAAGCCAAAATAGACCTGGGAGTAGAATTACCACTATACTTAATCTGGTAAGTAATTCGAATAAAAACTTTTCTAGCACCGAACTAGGTACCATCAAATAATTGATGGTATTTTCCTTGCTTCTAAAGGCAGGGAAAGAGTAGCCGGTATAGAGGATACCAAATACGGCTACAAAAAATATAATAAATCCTCTGAACATTTCCAGAGTATGAGGTTCGCGATCATTGGTCATTTGCGTAATAGTAAGCACTAGAAATATTATCCCCACATAGGCTATAGACGCATATAATAACAATTTTTTGTTTTGGATATAATGCTGTTTTGCCAACATTATAAACCTTTTTAGATTGAATATATTACTGGACATATTTTTTCAGTTTTTCATGGCCATTTGCAATGGCGTTAAACAATAGTTCTATATCAACATTGGAAGTTCCATTTTCTTGTGGAGTGATGACGCGGAAGCCGCCCGGCACCATTTCGCTATACAAAATATGCTCGCCTTCAGCTGATGAAACCGTGGAGAAATTCAGCTGTGAGCCGATTTCATAGAGGTCTTTTTGCATAATGAACTTGCCATTATCCAGCATCAGCACCTTATCGATCAGATTTTCCACATCTTTCACCTGATGGGTAGAAATGATGACCAATTGATCTTCATCCAAAGAACCCGCCAATACTTTTCGGAAGATGGACTTTGAAGGAATATCCAATCCATTGGTGGGCTCATCAAGCACTAGTAAATGGCATTTAGTAGCCAGTGCGAAAGAAATCAAGAATTTTTTCTTCTGACCATAAGAAAGCTTTTGCAAACTTTTGGTTTCTGGTAGTTCAAAATCCTTAATCAATCTGTGGAGTAGCTCCCTATCAAAGCGAGGATAAAAACCTGCATTCGCCTCGACATAGTTATTAATGGAAATAGAAGGGAGATAAAACTCCTCCGAAACAAAAAAGACATCTTGCAAAAGGGAAGGCTGCCTTTTGGCAGGTTCATGCCCCAAAATGGAAATATCACCCTTGTCAGGAAATAATAAGCCGATCATGAGCTTGAGCAAGGTGGTTTTACCTGCTCCGTTTTTACCCAATAGCCCCACTATGCTACCGGTTTGCAACTCGCAATCCAGCTCGTTGAAGAGCGGCTGCTGCTTTTTGGCGTAATTAAAAGTTAGATTTTTTATATCAATCATTATTACTGATTTAGTGTACTACTTAACTAATACAGTGCAATAGTAAAAGAATGATTTGGGATTTGCAAGGGAAAGGGGGAAAAAAGTTGGAAGAAGCCCCCCAGCCCGCCAATTGGCGGGGAGTTGGAAGTTGGAAGTAGGGTGCTGGATGTTTGAAGTAGGATGTGGGATGTAGGGTGATGGATGTGGGATGAAGGGCTAGAGATTAAGGAGGAATTGCTGTTTTGGGATACTACTATGTCCAATATTTGCCAAAAACTGGACATAGTAGTGAATGTTGTCCAGTTTTTGGACATGGTTTTAGCTTTTGTTCAGTATTTTGAATAATCTGGACATTAGAGTGGTATTCAAGAGTGATATTTTTAGATTTAGTAATGTCAATATTACTCTTAGTTTTTTGAATTAAGCAACAGGGAAATAACAATCTGTTTACTTTACGAAAACTTTGCGCTCCTGTCTGCCGATCAGGCAGGTTTGCGTCTCCCGACTAAAGTGCGGGACAGCTTACGCGAGAACTTTAAAGCGTCTTTGACGCCTGCGGACTAATCCATATATTAGAGCAATAAACTTGAAAATCAGACCTTACATATCCTCCGATAAAGCAGCCGTTCTTCAATTATTTGATTGGAACACACCGCACTATTTTGATGAAACGGAAAGAGCAGGATTAGTTCATTATCTTGAGGATGAAACCGAAGATTACTTTGTAGTGGAGGAAGAAGGCCTGATAGTAGGAGCAGGCGGTATTAATTACGAACCGCAATCTAAAGCCGCTGTCATTTCATGGGATATAATCAAACCCACTGAACACGGAAAAGGAATAGGGAGAAAACTGACCCAACATAGAATTCAGCATATTCATACAAAGCCAGATATTGAAAAAATCATCGTCAGAACCTCCCAACATACTGATAAATTCTACGAAAAAATGGGCTTTAAACTCTTGAAAGTAGAAAAAGACTATTGGGCTGAGGGCTTTGATTTGTATCAGATGGAGCAGTGGAATGTTAACTTATAATTTTACTTTTTTAGAATGATGTCAACTTAAATATTGACATATATTTTAATGTGTCATTTAATATATTTACATTTATATTAATTTGTAAACTAATAGCATTACAATAATGAGGAGCAAACGGAAACTTTTAATAGAACAATTGGATCAGAAGCTAAGACCTTTTAAAAAAGCTGGAATGATTCAACTGCCAGACCGTGGATGGATACATACGATTCGGACCACACTCAATATGACCATGGCTCAACTTGGTGCTAAGCTCAATATCACCAGACAGGGGGTTAATAAAATTGAAGAAAGAGAGGCTAATGGCACTATAGCCATTAATTCATTGAAGGAAGTAGCTAAAGCCTTGGATATGAAGCTTGTATATGCCTTGATTCCAATTGATGGCACGATTGATAACTTAATAGACAAAAAAGCCGAAAAACTGGCAAAAAGGATAGTTTTAAGGACTAATCAGAATATGAAGCTAGAAGATCAGGGAATCGGAGATGAAAAAATCACCGAAACTATAAAGGAACTTTCTGATGAGATTAAACGAGAAGTAAGAAGGTCTTTATGGGATTAGACTTAGAATATCAAGAGGGACAAACGCCTTTAAATGAAGAAGAAAAGGAAGGTTTGAAAATCAAATCAATATCAACGCAAGGAGAGCTTGATCAATTTGAACAACTCAATATTGAGAAAGCAATTGAGTGGACTATTAGCAAGAAATTCAAAGTTGAAAGAATACTAGCTGAGAAGTTTATTAAAGATTTGCATAGAAAAATGTATGATGATGTTTGGAAATGGGCAGGAGAGTTTAGGAAGTCTGAAAAAAACATTGGAATCAAATGGACTCAAATAGGAGTTGAATTGAATTACTTGCTCGATGATACAAGATACTGGATTCAAAATGGCACTTTTTCACCTGAAGAAATTGCGATTAGATTCAAACATCGTATTGTTTCAATTCATTGTTTTCCAAATGGCAATGGAAGGCATTCAAGACTGATGGCGGACATTATCATGGAGTCAGTGTTTTCCCAAGAAGCATTCCCTTGGCAACAGTCCAATATGGTTAAGGCAGATCAAACTCGAAAAGAATATATAGCCTGTTTGAAAGAGGCTGATAATGGAAATATAAATCCGCTCATTGAGTTTGCAAAAAATTAAAGCAGACAGCGGCTTCTAAAGGTTGAGCAAGATTATTGGGCGGAGGGTTTTGATTTGTATGAGATGGAGCAGCTCAACAAGAGCCTCTAATCTTATATTTTTTCATGTTATTATGATGTTTTTCGATTAATCCCTAGATTTTTAGGATGTATTTAAAATAAAATCCTATACATTTACAGTACATCGATCACCAAAACCTGCAAGTTAATTTCAAAAAGTTTTCAGGAGATTAGGATTTAGTTTATCGACATTGAAAAAATATATTGAATTTTTTTATCCGAATGTTGAATAATTTGTGAAAGAACTAATCATTTAAAATAAATGGCTTTATGACAATAGAAGATTGGAAAAAACTATACGGGATTTTAGAAAATGAGCATTCAACTTTTTTGTTGGAATACCCAATTATGAGACGAGGAAAGAATAAAAAGGTAAGAGCAGATGCCGAAAGAAAAGTAGACAGTAATATTCGGATTTCTTCTATGTGGATTAAAGAATATCCTGAAGCAGTTAACCTTTTAACAGGGGGAGACGAAACTAGTGATTATAGCAGAGCAATTATTTGGGATGAATTCCTAAGTACTAATTATTTTGGACGTGATATGTCTGAATTTTTAGAAAAAATAAAAGAAAAAATAGATCTGTTAGGACAAGAAGATAAATAAAAAACACCATTTGCACCATTGAAGCTAAAGATTGGCTTGGTCGATACCGATGGCGAAATCCGAAAGATTTACTAAATTCAGTTATTGTTTGAAGTGATTAAGGCCAAAGAGCTTTTAAGACCATATACAAGAAAGTAACGAATAATCAAAAGTATGAAATACAGTCAATTTAATATATATGCATATAAAGGAATAAAGTCTCTTGTAGCTATTGATTTATCAACGAATAGTTTGATACCAATAATTGGTGTTAATGAGTGTGGCAAAACTACAATCCTAGAGGCATTGCTTTGTTTTGATTCGCATAATGATAATAACTACAATCAAAGACATATAGAGCATATTCAAAACCTCTACTCAAACAAAAGCGAGAAAATTGTTATAAGTGCAGTAATCGAATATAAAACTAAGGAGTTGGCTTCACAAATACTATCATTTCTTGATAAGGAAATGGATTTTGAAGAAGCTGAAATTGAAGAAGATCAAAAACTGGAAAAATTTGAGCTTAGAGATTATGTAAATTCTAAATTGCAAGAACTAAAGTCTAAATCATCTATAGAAATATATCGAACGCTAAATACTAAAGAGTATTCTTTTAATAAAGATACTACACCATCAAAGGAAGAGGATATTCTCTGCTCCGAAATAGTGCGTCTTTGTCCTTTTATGTTATATTTTGATGATTTTCAAGATGATTTTAACGGAATTGTAAAATATAGAAATGATGAAAGTAATGAGGAGGAAGAACAGGATGATGTAACAAAAAATCTATGGTATAAAACTGTCAATAAGCTATTCGAGGAAGCAGATTCTGAATTTTCATTGAGTAAGCTAATTAGTAGTGGGGATTTGACGAGGAATATCATATCTGATGTTAAAAATCATCTTAATGGAATTATTAATAAGAGTTGGATTAATTTTTCTCTTGAAAAAGGAGAGCCTCCAATAATTGATATTGTGCCATTAAGTAACTATCGATTGAGATTCGAAATCATTGAGAAAATTAAAGCTGAAGATGGAACTGTAAAGGAAAGACATTTTGGAATTAAAGAGAGAAGCAAAGGCTTTTATTGGTTTTTTAATTTTATAATGAAACTCCATTTTAACCCTCAAAAAAGGTATAGAAAAGATACTGATACAATCTACCTGCTAGATGAACCAGGTTCTTATTTGCATTCTACTGCTCAAAAGAATCTTTTAGATCAACTTCAGACTATTTCTAGGACTAGTAAGGTTGTGTATACCACCCATAGTCCATTCTTACTTGATCCCAAAAAAATTCCACTTAAGAATATTAAGATTAGCAGTAAGTCTGATTTGAAAGGTATTCAATTAGATAATTTTTCAACTGCTCCAAAAAAACTGGGAGGAAAAAACTCACCCTTTCAGATTTTGATGCACTATTTGGAAATTACACCGATGTCAATGAATTTCAGTAAAGACAGGCTGGTAATTGTTGAAGGAATTTTCGACTATTACTGGTTTGAAATGCTAAAGGGAAATCGAAATCTCAATTTTTTCCCTTCAAGTAATGCTGATTCAACCTTGTTCCACATTTCATACATGATTGCAGATGGTAAGTCTTATTCTGTAATATGGGATAATGATATTCCAGGAAAAAGGGCATTTAATAAGGCGAAAAATGTTTATGGAGAATCAGAATCAGAGAGATGGAGCCTTCTAAAATTAAAAGGTAAATCAAAGGTCGTTGTTGAAGATTTAATCTCCACCAAAGATAAGGAAATGATATCAGAGGAACTCGGTAAATCATCATCGAGTAAAAAAATGGTAACTCTTTTGTATTATAGCAAAAAGAGAAAATCAATATTGGGTAAAATAAGTGAAGAAACGAAGAATAATTTTAATGAAATGTATAACCTAATCGAACTTAAGATGAAGTGTTAATCAATAACATTTGACCTGATATATGAAGTCTAGCGTTGTTTTTTTACATATCGTGGTACTGATCAAAATTAAATATAATGGCAAAAGAGTAATCTCCGTTATGCTTGGTTTTGGTGGTTAAATTTGTCTAAGATCGATTTGAAAACGTTTGTAAGTTGCTTAGGGTTCTAACTTTTGTATGATAATTGAAAAAATGAATAATTAATACTGTGAATTATATTACTAAACAGATAAATCGGAAAATTAATCTTTTGAATGGGCTTGATAATAAAAGCGATTTGAAAGTACATTATCAAGCTAAACTAGAATTCTATTTAATCCTTATTTTAGGCTATTTGTGGAATAGGAATTTTAATGTAATTACAGAAGAAGATAAAGAAAAATTAATTGAAACGATTTTAAAACCTTCAATCGGAAGTATAATCTCAGCTTCAAGAACACTTGATATAAATGCAGAGTTTTTTGGTAACAAAAAAATGAAAGCCTTTGTCAAGGCAATTAATGATTATCCCAAAATAAGGAATGAAAAAATTGGACATGGGTATTCATATGAAGATTCTCTAAACGAGCATATAGAAGTTTTTGAAGGTTTAATTAGTAATATTGAAAATTCCAATATTTTTATTTTGAGAGGAAATATTGATATAGTAGTTACATCAAAAAAATCTGGAGATGTTTATAATGGTGTTCAATATAAATCCAATGGCTCAGATTACCTAGTTTGGTCATGCCCGAAGGAAGTACATAGTTTTGTGGAAAATAGTGTTTATTTAAAGTGTGAAAATGAATATTTTAGGATTTCACCATTTATATACATTGAAAACGAGAATGACCTGTATAGTTTTTCGTCCATTGAAGAAAAACTTACTGGTAGAGTAAAATTTAACCGACTTATTAGAACAGGAAAAACTTTTGTTGAATTTGAAGAATTAGCTAAAATAGATATTGCGAATGACGGTTTAAAAAGAAAAACTTCAAATGGTACAATAATAAACGATTTTTCAAAAAATTATAAGAAGTACATTGATGTTGGGGTATCAAATAAAATTATAAATTTCTTAACAAAAAACAACTCTTCTGTATTTGCTACATTATGGGGACATGGAGGTATTGGTAAAACTGCAGCTATTCAAAATGTATGTGAGATTTTAGCAAATCAGGATCGGAAAAAATTTGATTACATAATTTTTTTATCAGCTAAAGATAGATATTACAATTATTATAAAGGCGTAATTCAAGAATTAAAAGATAACATAAAATCACTAGATGAAATTTTAGAATTTGTAAATAATATATTATTTAATGACTCTGTTACTGGTGAAGATGAAATAATTAACTATGAAGGAAATATGCTTATAGTAGTTGATGATTTTGAAACATTCTCAAAAACAGAGAAAGATAAAATCACCTCCTTTATTAGAAAGCTAAATATTAATCATCATAAGATTATTTTAACTACACGATCGGCTACTTTAATTACTGGTGAAGAAATTGAAACTAATGAATTAAACGAGCAAAAAACTATTGATTTTTTAATAGAAGCTTTTAGAAATGAAATCCCTTCATATAATGTAGAAAAAGACATAAAAGCTTTTAAACAACATTCGACTCTAATTCATAGCGTAACTTCAGGAAGACCTCTTTTCATACTGCAATTTGCGATATTACTAGCACAAAAAGGTTCATTAGAGGAAACTATTCTGATTGATATTAAATCAACTGAAGAAGCAAAGAATTTCCTATATGATAGAATCTATGATTATTTATCAAAGGATGCTAAAAATATGTTTTTAGCAATAAACTTACTTGTTAATAAAGAAGATTTGACTGGATTATTAAATAATTTAAAGTTTATTCTAAATAAGGAAGATAAAGTTGAAGAGTTTGAAGATGCGTTAAATGAACTAATTAAACTAAAAATAATTGTTCTAGAGGATAAAGATTTCTTTAGAGTTTATTCTTTAGAAATATTGAAAATCATGCAATCATATTATGAAAACAAAGGTCCAGAATATGATGCAGCGATTACTAATAGATATACACAAATAAGCAGTAATGATAAATTAGATACAGATTATGCGTTACTTAAAGTTGCAGATTCTAGTAGGGTAATTTCAACTGAAAGTGAAGTTGAAAATCACTACCGTAGAATCATTAAGAGAGAAAATGCTGACTTTAATGTGCGTATTAAAGCAATATTGAATTATGCTAATTATTTATATGTTCAAAAAGGACAAGTTGAAAAAGCGTTAAAGTTATTTGATGATTATTGGCATTGGTTTAATAGAACTCCTGAGTTTATAATAATGCAATCAAGGTATTGTTGGGCAGAGGGCTCTAGGGAAATAAAATATAATTCTATAAAAATCTTAAAAGATTATATTGCTAAAAAGCCCAAAATTGATGAAGAAACATTTCTTGAAATAATAGGGACGCTAATGACCTATTCAGCTATAATGCTTGTTTCTGAACGAGAAGAGATAAAAGAAAAAAAGCGATTTAAGGAAATTTCTGAAAAGAAATTCGTATCTCTAAATTTAGAACAGAGGACTAGGTTTAATGAACTTTTTAAATACCCAGGTTTAAAATTATACAGAACGGTAAAAGACAGAAATCTTATGGATTTTAAACCAAAATGTAGAAATTTCATTCTTGATGGATTAACTCATTTTACGGAATTATGTATTAGAGTTAACAAAAGAGATATAGCCAAAGAGGTATGCAGTAAGATAATCAATGAAATGCCTACTGATTATCATAAACCATTTTCACATAAATTGAAGAAAATTGATTTCATCGAAAATGGAAGGGGGAATCGAAATCATGAAAATTCTGATATTGCAATTAAGTTAAAAGAGGCAATGAATAAGTAACCCTGTTCCTACCATGCTCCGCATAGTGGATTTTTATTTATCCCCGTTCCCGCCATGTTTTACATGGTGGTCAACCACTATTCCTTCCCTTCCAATACCAATAAACCTTCTCTAAAAATCATTAAATTGCACAGTATAAAAGCTGAGACTTTTCCCCAAACTCAAAATCATTCCGAATGGACATAAATCTTCAGATCGCAATCTTTTCAATCATACCATTAATAGTAGGGGTCACTCTTTGGCAAAAGGGGATTAGTTTGATAAGAAATGGAATAAAAACAGAAGGAATCGTATTCAAAAATAATTTTAAAGGGAGTATTAACAATAAAAGTGGAATGTATTTACCTGTAGTCCGATTTTTAACCGAAAAGCAAGAATGGATTACCAAAGAACTCGATATCGGGCAATACCCAGCCCTTGAGGAGGGGAAGAAAATTCGGTTGATCTATAATCAAGAAAACCCTGAAGAAGTGGAAATCGATTCCGTTTTTAGATTAGAGATTTTGCCTCGTATTTTTGTGGCAATTGGTGTTATAATGTTGATTCTAGGTTTGTTAGGCTATTTGGATGTTATGGAATTAAGCTTCGAGGATAAATAGAAATCAATAATACTCCCAGTCCCCGCCATGCTCTCCATGCTAGAGCGGAACCTTTTTTAAGTGTCTGCATGCTTAGATACTATAAAACTGCAAAACTTAAATTCTTCTAGTGGCTCTTTTTTGGATTTACGGTTTGGGGATATTAATAGGAAAGAAAAACTGTGCTTGCTTTTTACTACCTTTAAAATCTCTATAGTTCGAACCAAACTAAATTTTAAAAGATGAGATTTTTACTTATTACTTTTTTATTCCTTTCTAGTATCTATTCATACGGACAAGTCGAAAAGATATCCGCAATATTGGAGGAAATCAATTCCAAAGAGCATTTAAGCGGAGTGGTATTAGTAGGTCAAGGTGAGGAAGTTATATTTCAAAAGGCATACGGAAAAGCTAATCAATCTTTTAGCGTACCCAATAATCTTGATACAAAGTTTTTAGTGGGGTCGCTCACAAAGCAGTTTACAGCTGTTTTAGTCATGCAGTTGGTTGAGGCAGACCAATTGAATTTAGATGAACCCATTTCAACCTATCTCCCTGATTTTAGAAAGGATCTTGCTGATAAAATTACAATCAGACATTTACTTACTCATACTCATGGAATACCCAATGCAGACTTAAGTAGCAGGTATAAACCCATGAGTAAAGAAGAATTTGTTAAGGAATATTGTGAAACAGACTTGGAATTTCAGCCGGGTACTCAATTCGAATATTCCAATATTGTAGGTTATTATTTGCTGGGTGTAATATTAGAAAAAGTGACGAATAGGGACTTCCCCAAATTGCTAGAAGATAAAATACTCAGTCCTTTGGACATGCAAAATACTGGCTACTATTCACAAGATACTGTCATTTATAACTTAGCCACAGGCTATATCCAAAAGGAAAATAGCTTTTTATATGCACCTCACTGGGACATGTCACAATCATTTTCCGCAGCTGGAATGTATTCCACAGTTGGAGATTTATTTAAGTGGGATAGGGCATTGCGCAGTACACAATTGCTTTCAAGTAGCGGAATAGAAACAATCTTCACACCCTATAGTGATGAAATCAGATATGGCTTTGCCTGGCATATTAATGACCCTGAGATTAACGGCAAAAGGCAAATTTTTGCCGGTCATAATGGCGGAGCAAATGGTTATAAATCACAATTTATGAGAGGAGTAAATAAAGAATTGGTAGTGATATACTTATCAAATACCGATAAGTATGTTGAACTGCGTTATCCAATAATTGAGGCTTTAGTAAGTAATGAAAAGTAACCCCGTTCCCGCCATGCTCTGCATGGTGTCAATTTGTTCGATAGAATGAATCAAAATTACGAATAATCTTATTTAACCCGCTTGAAGAAATTAAATTAAAATTGATAAAAGTAGAGTAATTGCACTGCGGTTTGAAGGTTGGAACCGTCTAATCGCTAATCTACAAAAATGGCGGTTTCATTTATCGGTCAGACGGCTCCAGCCGTCAGGCCAAATATTCCGTCAATCACTTCTCTCCTCCTGAAGGTATCCTGAAAGGCCATTCGGATTTTTTTAATTATCTTCAATTCGTAATCATACAAACTAAAGAATATGAAAAATCGATTGACACATTTTGCTATATACACCGATGATATAGATAGAGCAAAGAATTTCTACCATAAGGTTTTTGATTGGGGTTTTAATTCCTATGGTCAATCGGATTTTCTTCAAATCCAGGATCACAAATCAGAAGATGGAGAACTTATAGGGGCTTTACAGTCTAGGAAATATTCTCCATTGCCTGAAAAGATTATCGGATTGGAATGTTCCATTAGTATTGAAAATATTGAACTCACCATTGAGAAAATTAAGGACAGTGGCGGTAAAATCTTAATGGATAAAACCGCCATTCCTTATGTGGGATGGATTGCTAAATTCCTCGATACAGAAGGAAATTTATTATGTGCAATGCAATATGACCAAGAAGCGAGATGAATGCTTAAAGACTTATCTACCCCGTTCCAACCCTGCTCAGCATGGTGGAGCTTTATTCATTAATATATCTAGCTATTAAATAAGCCATTTATGTTGTAAGTTAGCTTCTTGAGATAATCACCAAATAGTGCATTATAATACACTATTTACCTAAATACTATTCCGTATTAACTAAAAATTGCTGCTAAGTGCATTAGAGTGCACTTTTAGCCTTATAAAATACAGCTTATTAAGCCTATCGCAGAAATGTGCGGATTATTAGATATGATTAGGATAGCTCAGTCAAAACTCCTAACAATCTCTTTTTTTATATCATCACTTCCATCAGAAACAAAGTTCCAGAGGAACGACCCTATGGTAAAAAGCATTTTTCTATAAACTTTTAATTTTTTTTATCACTCCGAAAAAATCAGAGTACCTACTGATATTATTGTAGCATCAAGTCACTTAATACGAATTGATATGGCTGAATAATGCACAGCATATTCTCTATTTGTATAGAGAAGGATGATGAATCAGGTTCTAATTAGCACTTTAAAAGATGGATTCTGTAAGTATAAAATGGTTTAAAACGATGACAAACAATGATCAACTATGGCTAGTGAGTGAATCGAATCCTAAGCCTGATAATTATATTGCAATTTTTTGTGTGGATGCTAAAAGCAATAAGGACAGATTGGGATTTTCAGTGTATTCTAATTCTAACGAAGCCTTAGGTAGAGCAAAATATCTTCAAGTTAAATTTGAGGCGAAGCAGATTAGGCTTTTTTATCCAAATAGTGTGAGCATAATCATTAAAAATGGCTTTGGCACTAGAAATGGCAGCTTATTGGAGAGCTAGTATTTGAAAAAGCTTCAGTAAAATGAAGTAGGTCAATTGGGCAATATATTTTGCTAAAGTTTCAAATCATTTTCATACTATTTTAGAATTCATGATTCAATTATTTACCTAAAAAACTAACCCTTAACAATATAAAAAATGAAAAAAGTATATTTCGTGATTTTAGCAGTAAGCGTGATATTTTTAAATAATAATCTCTACGCTCAAGATAGCGAAGAACCCAATACACTATTGGGTAGTAATCCAGTAGATACTGAGGCTATTGGTTTTTTTATTTCACCTTCAATTGGTCTCACTCAGATGGACGGTAGTGCCACCACCTTATTCAATTTAAGAGGTGGCATAAGCCTTAAAGATGAAATTTCTTTTGGAGCTTATTTTAGTACTTCATTAAATGAAATCAAGCCTGACAGCGAAACTGTAGCAAACGTTTATATGGATTATTGGACAGTAGGAGGTTTTGCTGAATATACGCTTTTCTCCAAGAAGGTATTCCATTTAAGTTTTCCTCTTTATATAGGTTATGGAGAAGTTCAAATGGACAATGAAAATGGTGATGCTGGATTAGGAGAGGCTAATTTTTTTCAAATTGAACCGTCCGCTCTTTTGGAAGTGAATGTGCATAAAAATGTGCGCTTCAATTTAGGCGCAGGATATCGATTTATAGGAGAAATGAACTATAGGAATTTTAAACAATCTGATATTTCAGGACTTTCCGCTTACATCGGTCTCAAAATTGGGCTTTTTAAATAAGAATACCAGGGCAGCTCGAGGAAAATTGATTGCAGTGAACCACCAGAAAAAATAAAGGCAATCTTTAATTTAGAATTAAAGATTGCCTTTCATAATATTAAAGCTCAAGTTAATCTGTTAAACTTTTGATTATTTTTGAACCCTATATGGAGCTTTCCTTCTTTTTCATAAATATAGGATCGTCTGTTATGACAATAACGAATGGGTGCTAATAGAACACTTCGCATCACATCAATATATTCATAAAGCGTACTAGGAGAAATTTCTAATCGGTTGGCCAGTTCATGTGGCTGGCCTGTTGCTTTCATACGAATAAGCTGATCTATTCTGTGCAGCTTATCCACCATTTTGGGAAATAATTTACTCATTTCATTAAGTTTTAAAATGTTACAATTGAAAAATTCAGCGGAACATTTTAAATCTCAAATCAAAAGGCTTGAGTGAAAGAGATAGATTTTTCTTATTAAAGAAGTTGATGTTGAAGCATTATTAGGTAAAGCATACTTAAAGACTATATGCTTTAGTGTATTTTCTGACCCTTCTGTTTTTTTTAGAACCTGTCTTGAAGAAAGTTTGTGGCTGTGGGAAAGATATTCAATTCTTTCTGCTTCATTTTTTTCAAAAGCTTCATTCTGCTTTGATCCCAGTGGGACAAGCATGATTAAAGCCAGAAGGAAAATCAAGTTTTTCACTCTAATAAAATTTTTAAAGCAAACGGAATTCTAGTGAAGATGGTTTGTGAAAACATGCTAAAAAAAGACGTCATAACATATAGTAAGCAATTTAAAAATCCCCGTTAATCTTGATTCGCCTGTAAGTGGCGAAGCTTTGTGTTAAAGCGTGCATTGCGAAGCTAAACACATGCTAAGTCAATCCCTCAACCACTCCAATACCTCCCGAAAATGATCCTCTTTGGCATCTTTATGGGTTAGTAAATTGATGTGATCGTAATCATGTTTGTAGCCTTGCTTTTTGCCAATTACTTTGAAAGTGAAGTTATCTTGATCTCCTATATCTTTTAGTAAACGCCTACAGTCCACAGGATGTCCGATTTGCTTGTCATTGGCACCTGTGATGGAGAGAATAGGCGGTAAAGCTGTCTTTTGCAAGGCTGCGGCATAATCAAAGCCGTCTCTAAGGTCTTTCCAGTCTCTGGAGCGCACCCATTTGTTTACCTCTAAAAAATAATCTTTGGCTTCATCGGCACTGCCAATTTTATATTTTCTGGCGGGTAAATAGCCTTTAGTTTTAGCTAGGAAAGTACAGTAGCCAAACCATAATAAATCTACTATCAACCATTTTTTAAAATTCTGCACACGTATATCTCTTTTGCTTCCAAAAAAGACCATAGATTTTAAGGTTGGAGCTTCATTTTTAGCTAAATAAGCCATTAAATGAACGCCTCCCCAGCTGTGCGAAATCCAATGATCGGGTTCCCTGCCTGTAATAGATTTAATTTTTGCTATGAAATCAGGAAGGTCTTCCTCAAAAGCAGATGCCATTCCAAAGTTGTTATCTCGACTTGGATGAGGTTTGCTTTTTCCTCTGCCTCTTAAATCAGCCACGAAGACATCAAAGCCATTTTCAGCTAAAAAGGGAGCAAAACCTTTACCCGATTTGGAATAGAATATTTTGCCGTCTTCTATACTGCCGTGAACTAGAAATACGGATGGAGCATTTTCTGTAGTGTAAAATCGTTTGAGATGAAGCTGGTAGTTTTTCTTTTCAATAAATAGACTTTCTGATTGCATGCTGTAAATTATAGAAAAAGTAGTAGGCATGCATAATAAATAACATTTTTTTAACCACAAAGTCACAAAGACACGAAGAAATTCAGCTGAAGCTGAAAAAATAGAATATTTAGATAAAACTCAGCTACTTCTAGAATTTTACGGATTCATGCTTTATGATGAGGTAAACCATATATCTCAATTAAATGTTTATTGGTAAGTTTTTTCTTTTTTATTTAATCTTTTGTGCCTTCGTGTCTTTGTGGTTTAATTTTAAAAGCCTTAGGCTTTTTTATTTTCAAATTTTCCTTGCTTGTAAGAAATCGGAGGGAAGACCCAGTTGCTTATTTGGTGCATGGGGTAGCAATCCATCAATTTGGTATTGACTTCTAGTTCCAATCCGGCATAATTTTCTTTGTATTTCCCTCTGAAATAGGTAGTCAAGCCATCATCCGTTCCTTTATATGGATAATTGAATTTCACTCTCCAATTATCGTCTACCTTTTCCTCTATGCTGGCTTTCCATACTTCAGCAAATTCTTGTTCTACTTTATTTGCCGGGTCAAAAAGTAGTCCGATTTCCGTTTTTCTGGTTTCTCCATTTAAAATGGGTGTAAAACTATGAAACGAAAGATGAATCACTTGATGATTATGATGTAAATGCTGCTCTATTTTTCGTTCAATTTGGTTTCTGTAAGGCAGATAATATTCTTCAATTAAGTTCATCTTTATTTCTTCTGGCATCTTCTTAGAAAATTCAGAGAATAAATCTTCATGCCCTAAAGTGCGGTTGCATTCTATCAATAATCTGCTGACTGAATTAGAAATCAATTTGCTATCTGCCCTTCGGCTAATATATTTCGCAATTTCCAAAGCCCCTTTGTCCCAGCCTCTGTGACTTTGCAATACAGCTTTTTGTCCAGTAAAATAGGATTGATAAAGTTCGGGGATTTCATAGCCCCCGTGCTCACAACTGAAGATAAACTTAGTCATTACCTTAGCTCATAAAGCTTATTTTCCTTTAAGCAATCCATCAAAATCGCATATTCCTTTTTAATGTTTTCATCCGACCACTCTTTTCCTTTAAGGTTGCCTAAAATACGTTGCGATAGGTTGCCATTTTCAAGAATATATTCGATGATGGCTTTTTTATCATCTGCTAAATAAACATGCTTTAAAATATTTTTCCATACATTTTCTATGCTTACTTTGCTATTTTTATCTAAGTCAAAAATTCTAAGGTATTCTTCATTAGAAATTATGCTTTTTCCACCCTTTTCCAGAGCCAATCTATAAATATCATAAAGCTCATATTCATCAATAGGATTATGTTCTTTTATACATGGAATGATAAATTTCAAAGCCTGGACTATAAATTCAGCTACTGCAATATCTGCTGCTGGGCACTCTTGCAAATCAATTATCCTGATTTCTATCGCATTTCTATCAAATCGAGCAATCGCGCCTCTTGAATTCAGCCATTCATATTGCAAACTTTTGTCTTTGTCAAAAGGAGCTATATCTTGAAATATTCTTTTGAAAATCACCTTTTCATATTCAGCTTTATTGGCCACAGATTCAGGAATAACTTTTCCTGTAATGGAAGGAATTTTCTTTTGGTTTTGCTCATAGAAAGCCAATCTATTATCCAGAATTTCTGATTTTTGTCCATCAAAAATAGGAGAGGAGGCCGTTAAAGCTGGAATTAAAGGCATGATGTGCCTTATCGCTTCATGCAGCAAATAGAATTCTTCATCATTGGCAAAAGGCAAGTTGATATGCATACTCTGCAAATTCCCCCATCCGTGCCCTTTACAATCAAATATTTGATTGTATCTACTGTAAATTTCATTCCGCTCGTGTGGCCACAGTTTCACATCCTTTAATGGATTAAATAATGGGTGCATGGCAGTTGGCATTAACTGAGCATCTAATGGTTCTAAAATCTCATTGATTTCCAATATATTTTGGTGAAAATCATGTGCTAATCCTTCCACTCCAGGCATGGGATTAGTGGTTTTCAATTCCAAAACGTGCAAAACTAGTTCATTGGACCAGCTGATGCTTCCGTTTTCTAGTTCATCTGTGATTTGCCCAAGTTTTTTTAATATCAATTGATCTGAAATAGGTGCAGGCATTAATGTATTGCGATTTACAATCATATATTCCAGCTCTATTCCGATGCATTCAAATAGGGAGTATGTTTTGGTTGGTTTTGTTGGTTCCATGTTATTTTCTATGAAAATTGTTTATTCTAATGATATATAATGTGTACTGAATATTATTTTTTTTTAGCTGACATCTTCTTTAATCCTCTCAAAAAATAACCTTGGTTGTTTTCTTTTGTGTTCTCTTGTCTCTTATGTGGTAGGAATTTGAAACTGATTATGAAGATTAACAATCATTAAATATTAACCACAAAAGAGGCAAAAGAAAACAAAAGGTTTTTCGCTTTAGCGAAAAACTTAATAGTGTAATATGTCTTCATATACTATCATTGAAGTCCCTCAATTGTACAGCCTCACAGATTTATTGAAGTAGAATATAAAAAGTTTGTCACTATTTTCACTATTCTCAAGGATCTGTTCAGCATTTCAATTAAGTCAGCCGTTTTAATTTAGTACCACTTGTTTTGATTTCTGGATTCGGTTCAAGAACACATCCATCATTTTACTGTATAATTTATCTTTCAATACGCCATCTTCCACGCCCGTATCTATATTAGGATTATCATTAATTTCAATTACGAAAAATTTATTCCCTTTTTGCTTGATATCTACTCCATATAAGCTTTCTCCAATGAGTCTGGAAAGTTTTTCAGCTGTTTTGATTAAAGCAGGAGGAGCCATTTCTACTGGCATAGTTTCCACTTTTCCATACTTTCCATTGTTATTCCAGTTTACAATTTGCCAGTGTTGCTTGCTCATATAATATTTGCAGGCATAGAGAGCTTCACCATTGAATACACCAACTCGCCAATCGAAATCAGTTTGCAAAAACTGCTGCCCAATAATCAGATCTGATTTTTCTAATAAATCAGCAACTTTCGTTTTATATTCCTGCATATTCTCAGCCTTGCTTACGCCTTGACTGAAAGCGCTGTCTGGCTGTTTGAGTATGATAGGAAATCCCAAAATATCTGGAGCAATGCTAATGTTTTCTTTATGAATAATTAAGGTTTCAGGGGCATCTATCTGATGCATTTTCAAAAGCTCAGCCAAATAGACTTTATTGCTACATTTAATAATACTTTCTGGGTCATCTACCACTACTAATCCCTCGGCCTTTGCTCGCTGGGCAAAGCGGAAAGTATGATGATTTACCGCTGTTGTTTCTCGAATAAACAATGCATCATATGAAGAAAGAGAGCTATAATCATCTTTGGTAATTAGGTTAGCTTGAATGCCTTTTTGATTTGCAGCTTTGATAAACTTTTGCAAAGTTTTTTCTGAGCTTGGAGCAGTCGTTTCCAAAGGATCCCATAAAATCGCCATCGAATAAGCTGAAGTAGTTCGTTCAGGAACAGTGAATTTTTTGGCCTCGAAATATTTTTTAGTTGCTTCTTCCACGAAGGCCTGATGTTCTTCAGGGATATCGCCAGATGCTATAGGTGAAATGTTTTGAATGGCCCATTTGCCATCTCTTAAGGTAAAATGGGCGCGGATAAATGGAGATTGAAAAAGGTTGAATAATTGCATACTAAGCGTATCATATTTTTTGGAAAGGTTTTTTCCAAAATAAATACTCAAAGTATATTTTTCTGATTTTATATCTTTTAATGACCTTTGGATTAATGAATCCAATTCAGTTGATAAAATTTTCACAACAGAAAGCGTCTTCATTTCCTGAATGGTATTAATACTAGGTATGGCTTTATGCTTTCTGGCTGCAGCCAATAAGGATACATAATATCCAGTGTTTTGATATTTGTAATCTCTACAGAGGTTGAAAACTCTGGCATTTTTCAATTTGGAATAAACAGGATTCGTCAGGTACTGCTTTCCCGTGACCACTTCTACATCTTGTATGTCAAAATCCCAATCTTTCAGGTTAGTGACGGTTATAATAATCTTCATTATTTATTTATAATTAATAAATTAGCATCATAGGTGATTACCCCTAAAAGTATGGCGCAAATTAAGTGATCCATATCTACCGAATAATTTTGAGTTTCAAATGGGTTGGCATGCAATGGGTCCGATACCATTACAGTACTGTCTTCATAATTGATCCCGCTTAAAACCACAAAATGTCCGGATGGCTGGCCTTTAATATCATCATAAAGAACGGGTTCTTCACCATATTCCCTTTTCTCATTATAAAGATAGGTCGCACTTAATCCTGTCAAAATTGGAATCTCCTGAATTAAATAAGATTGCAATAGATCTTTGTTGAGAGTTTTATAGGTGATCTTACCCCCTTTTTCTAAAAATTTTATGTAGGCTAAAGAGGCTTGCTTGAATTTTGGTGTTTTCTTGAATCTAAGCTGTTCTTTTAACTTCTCGATTAAGTTAATATTTTCATTTTGAAACCAGCTTGGATCAAAAACTTTTAAATTATACGTAATAATTTCTGCATGAAAGCCTTTTTTTAAAGCATCAATTCCTAGCATTACAGCTAGCGTGCCGCCACTGTCTAAATATTCAATCGAATCTATAACTTCTTCTAAGGTAAAATCTTCGTTAAAATAGTTGTAAACAGCATGCAAACTTGTAGGGCCGCAAGTGCTGTCATTGGGTTGTCTGGAAATATCCAGTCGGAGTGATTTATTTTTCAATTTAGTTATTAGAAATTGATTCGATAACGCTGTATTTTAGGATTAGTTTCTTTTAAATAAATTATTTTTTTCTTATTAGTAAATTATTTGTAATAGGTTGATATTCAGGGGTTATGATATGTTATTTTCGGATAAAAATATAAGTTATATACGCAATGAATGTCACTAGAAAAAGTATAGCTTCCCATCTATCAAGTTTTTTGCTTTTCAAAGTAAACATAAATATAAATAGTAAAACAGAACCTCCAATCAAAACATAGAAATCAAAGTTCATATCAGTATTGAAGTTCAGTGGTGTAACTACTGAGCTAATCCCCAAAATAAATGTTAAGTTAAAGATATTAGAGCCAATTACATTCCCGATCGCAATGTCTGCTCTGTTGCGATAGGCTGCTACGGCACTAGTAGCTAATTCTGGTAATGATGTACCGGCTGCAATTATGGTTAAACCAATTAATTTTTCACTTAAATCAAAACTCCTGGCTATATCCACGGCATTATCGACTACAAGCTTTCCACCTATAACCAATCCGGTTAGTCCTCCTAAAATCAATAATAAGGTTACCCAATGGCTATGAATGGGAATTTCATTGGTGATATCAATTGTATGATTATTATTTTTAACATTGTAGAAAACATAGTAAATAAAAGCTATAAAAAGTAGCAAAAGGATGAATCCGTCAATTAAACCGGAAGAATTTGCTTCACTACCAAAGAAAAAAGCATCATTTACCATGATAAACAAAATGATTACTAAGCCCATGCTGAAAGGAATTTCCTTCCAAACGGTTTCAGACTGAACAACCAGTGGTCTGATGACCCCAGCTATTCCTAAAATCAGAAAGAGGTTGAATATATTGCTTCCAATCAGATTTCCGAAAACGACATCATCCAGACCTTGCGAGCCGGAAACCAAATTGACCACTAATTCAGGTGCAGAAGTACCCATAGCGACTATTGTTAAGCCAATAGCAATTTCAGAAACATTAAATCTTTTAGCAAATGAAGAAGCACCGCTGACCATAAAATCAGCCCCTTTTATTAATAGGATAAATCCTAATACAATAAAAGCCGTATCTAGAAGTAATTCCAAAATGAATAGTTATATGTTTACTCACCAAGTTAGTATAACTATTTTTATATGGAAACAAGAATTATAAATTATTGCCAAAATAGTTTAAATATTCTTATTTTAGAGTTTGGGAATTTAGTGAATCAAAAAATATAATATTATGGGAAAAGGAGATAGAAAAACGAGAAAAGGAAAAATTTTTAAAGGTTCTTACGGCAGATTAAGACCCAAAAAGACTACATCAGGAACTGGAACTGTTGTAGAGAAAAAGCAAAAAGAAAAAATTGAGGCAGTTGCCAAGGAGGCTGAAAAGAAAATGGCGAAAAAGAAGAATACTAAGCCTAAAAAGAGTCAGAATGATATTTAATTAGCTTTAAAAATTTATTTTTAATAAAAGCTTTGCTTTTTAAAATTCTGCGTCTACTTTTGCATCTGATGATTTTAAAAAGAACAAATAAAAACTGGTGGTGGACTTCTAATATTTAGAAGACAGCATTGATATATACAATATTCAAAACCTCGCTGTCAAGTGGGGTTTTTTTTTGACTTAGAATTAATAAAAATGATAAATAAATTAAATAACGCATGGTGGTGGCACAAGAAAACATCTGAAACCGGATGAAGGGATATGCCATGCTCAATTGCGAACAAAAAGGCTTACCGATCATTCGGTAAGCCTTTTTTTATGAGTTGTTTTCTGACTAAACCTGTCAGGTTTAATTGGGAAAATTAGGAATCAAAAAGTAGAAAGTTAGCATTGTATCTGTTAAGGAGAAACCTGACAGGTTTTGAATTGAAATTTAAATTAATTGAATTAAAAGATGACCAAAATCAAAAAGCAACACATCACACTACCGGCTGATTCATTCACTCCGGTAGCGCTTTATCTCAGATTGAGAGATCAATTTCCTCATACATTCTTAATGGAAAGCTCTGACTATCATACAAGAAGAAATAGTTTTTCTTACATTGGAGTTCAGTCCATCGCTGAAGTAAAAGCCACCGAAAACGCTTTTTATACGGAGATTGAAGGGGTAAGCAATACTGAAAAACTGGATAGCAAATTAGATTTACCAAATAAATTGCAATCCTTTATTAATCAGTTTGAAGCTGAAGATTTATTCCCTCAAGAAGATTTTGAAGAAAGTGGATTTTTCGGAGCAACAGGTTTTGATGGCGTTCAGTATTTCGAAGACATTCATTTTGAAAAAGTGCAGGAAGATATTCCATTCCTACGCTATCATTTCTACAGATTTGTATTGGTTTTTGATCATTTTAAAGATGAATTGCATGTCTTTGAACATCAGCTTGGAAAAACGTATGATTTTGACCGCAATGATTTGGTACAGGTGATTTTGAATCGTTCTGTTCCGCAATTTAAGTTTAAGAAGGTTGGTGTTGAAGAAAGCAACATGACGGATGAAGCATTCTTGGAAATCATAAACAAAGGAATTGAGCATGCCCAAATTGGAGATGTTTTTCAAATGGTGTTATCCAGAGCCTTTTCTCAAGAATTTAAAGGCGATGAATTTACCGTTTATCGAGCCCTACGATCTTTAAATCCATCTCCTTATTTATTTTATTTCGATTATGGAGATTATAAATTATTCGGTTCCTCACCAGAAGCACAAGTAGGGGTGAAAGGCAATAAAGCTTATGTTAATCCAATAGCTGGGACATACCGGAGGAGTGGAGATGATCAAGCAGATGCAAAATTGGCTGAGCAATTATTGAATGATGAAAAAGAAAATGCTGAGCACACCATGTTGGTAGATTTAGGTCGAAATGATTTATCAAAACATGGAAAGAATGTAAAAGTGGAGGTGTATAAGGAAATTCAATTCTATTCTCATGTCATTCATTTGGTAAGTAAATTAACAGCAGACGTTCCTGAAAAATCACCAGTTAAATTATTAGCAGACACATTTCCTGCGGGAACATTAAGCGGTGCACCAAAATACAAAGCCTTGGAATTAATCAATAAATATGAACCTACCGGCAGAGGCTTGTACGGTGGGGCAGTTGGCCTAATTGGCTTGAACGGAAACTTAAACCATGCCATTGTGATCCGCTCATTTATCAGTAAAGATAATAAATTGAATTACCGTGCGGGAGCAGGAATTGTAGCTTTATCGAATCCTCAGAGCGAATTGCAAGAAGTACATAACAAACTTTTTGCTTTGCGAAAAGCAATGGAAAAAGCAGAAAATCTATTTGATCAACACCAAAACTAAGCAAAGGAAATGAAGATATTATTACTCGATAATTACGATTCCTTCACTTATAATTTGGTGGAGGTCATCAGACAGCAAAATCTTGATGTTGAAATAGATGTGATCAGAAATGATAAAATAACTGTTGAGGGAGTAGCTCAATATGATAAAATTTTGCTTTCCCCAGGCCCGAGTGTTCCTGAAAATGCTGGAATCATGCTAGACTTGATTAAAAAATATGCTGTTGAAAAGCCAATATTAGGTATTTGCCTAGGTCATCAAGCAATAGGACAAGCTTTTGGCGGTAAACTTTTGAACATACAGCCTGTTATGCATGGTATTCAAAGTAAAGCTAAATTAGATTCACATTATTTATTTGAAGGAGTAAATAAGGAAATCAGCATCGGAAGATATCACTCTTGGGTCATAGATGAAATAGACTTTCCATCGGATTTGAAAATCTTAGCTCGCTCAGATGACGGACAAATCATGGCAGTGGAGCATAAGGAATATGATGTCTGCGGATTGCAATTTCATCCTGAATCGGTGATGACGCCTGAAGGAGGGAAGATGCTAAGGAATTGGATTGGAGGAGTTGGAAGTGGGAAGTAGGAAGATGGAAATAGTTAATTAGGTCAGTACCGCAGGTCAGACCGGAAGCCCCCCTTAATCTCCCAAAGGGGGAGATTGGTAATAGGATAATGAAATTTGGGGAGGAAAAAGTTGAAATAAGTAGATATAAAAAATTGATGATTATTTGGATGAAGCACTCAAGTCATTCAGTGCGTCATTCCTGCGAAGGCAGGAATCTTCAGTATGCTTATTTTATAAGTGAGTTATTAAAACTTAAGACTAAAAGAATAAATGAAAGAATTTATAAATAGATTATCACAGTACAATACCTTGACCAAGGAGGAGGCGAAAGCTATTTTCTTGCGGATTGGGCAAGGAGAGTTTAATAATTCAGAATTGGCGGCTTTTATGACGCTTTTTATGATTCGTCCTGTGACGGTGGAGGAATTAGCAGGTTTCCGTGATGGATTAATGGAATTGAGAGTACCGATTGATTTATCTGCTTATGACGGCATGGATTTATGTGGCACTGGCGGAGATGGAAAGAATACTTTCAACATCAGCACTTTGTCGGCATTTGTGGTAGCAGCTTGCGGACAAAATGTGGTGAAGCATGGTAATTATGGAGTTTCTTCTAAATGTGGAAGTTCAAATTTGTTAGAGCACTTTGGATATGAATTTACCAATGAGCAATCTGAATTAGAAAAGCAATTGGATGAAAGTGGAATTTGCTTTTTGCATGCACCAAAATTTCACCCAGCAATGCGCTTTGTTGGGCCTATCCGTAAAGAACTTGGAGTTAAAACCTTCTTCAATATGTTGGGTCCTTTAGTAAATCCGGCTTTACCAAAAAAACAAATGGCAGGAGTTTTTAGTCATGAGTTGGCAAGAATTTATTCCTATTTATTTCAGGAATCGGATACACAATATAGTGTGGTTTATGATTTAGAAGGATATGACGAATGTTCGCTAACAGGAGAAACCAAAGTGTTTTCGACTAAAGGAGAGCAAATCTTAAAACCAACTGATTTCGGATTAGAACAAATTAAGGCTGAAGAGATTCATGGTGGAGAAACAATAGAGGAAGCCGCCAAAATCTTTACAGATATTTTAAAAGGAGAAGGCACAAAAGCTCAAAATTCAGTGGTTTATGCCAATAGTGCGCTGGCCTTAAAAGCTGCAGGTAAATACGATAGTTTGCTAGATGCTGCCGAAGCAGCAAGAGAAGCCGTTGAGTCAGGTAAAGCCCTGCAAGTGTTTAAAAAGTTAGCCCCCTAACCCCCAAAGGGGGGATGGAAGTGGGAAGATGGAAGTTGGGTTTAGGGTGATTAGGTCAGTACCGAAGGTCAGACCGGAATTAGAAATAAAGTTGAAATAAGAGAGGATTTAGAATCTAAGTTCTAGGTTCTATTAAAATAGAAATAATGAACATATTACAAGAAATAGCAGAATATAAAAAAGCAGAAGTAGCGGAGCGTCAAAAGCTATTCCCAGTGGATTTTTTGAAGCAGAAGCTCTATTATAAATCAAAACCAGTCAGTTTGAAATCCTATGTAATGGATGAAACTAAAACTGGGATAATAGCCGAGATTAAGAGAAAATCACCTTCTGAAGGAAAGATTAATTCACACATTTCAGTGGAGGAAGTTTCTATAGGCTATATGCAAAGTGGAGCAAGTGCTTTGTCTGTATTGACTGATGAGCCTTCTTTTGGCGGAAGTTTGAAAGATTTGGAAGTAGCCAGAAAATTTAATTATTGCCCTATACTAAGAAAAGATTTTATGCTGGATCCTTATCAGGTTTATGAGGCTAAAGCGCATGGTGCGGACGCCATTTTATTAATCGCAGCTATGATTGATAAACCATTGTGTCAAGAATTAGCTTCTTTGGCACATGAGTTGGGAATGGAAGTATTATTGGAAGTACACAATCAGGAAGAACTTGATTCTCATTTTGGTAATTATGCTGATTTAGTGGGAATCAATAGTCGTGATTTGAAAAGCTTCAATACAGATTTAGAAGTAGCAAAGAAGCTAGCTAATCAACTACCAGCGGGTGTGCCAAAAATTGCAGAAAGTGGTTTGAAAACTCCAGAAGATGTAGTGGCCATGAAAAATGCAGGATTTGATGGCTTTTTAATTGGGACTTCATTTATGAAAAGCAGCGAGCCAGGCAAAGCTTGTCAGCGATTTTCTCAACAAGTTAAGAATTTATTATCCCGAGAAGGCGAAAAAATTGCCTAGAAATTAGATCATTAACCTTATAAAGTTGAAGCATGGAGCAACAGGATTTAAAAATAAAGATTTGCGGAATGCGTGATGTGGAAAATATCAAGCAGATTTTAGAATTGGAACCCGATTACTTAGGTTTTATTTTTTATGAAAATTCTACTCGACATATTTCTAAAGCTCAAATGAAAGAAGTTATCAAATTAAGCTTTGGAGAGACTGAAAGAGTAGGTGTTTTTGTAAATGAGAGCGTAGCAAATGTCCTAAGTTATGCGGATCAAGGTTTTTTTGATATTGTTCAGTTGCATGGAAATGAAACGCCAGAAATGGTAAAGGCTTTAAAAGAAGAAGGGTTGGAAATTATTAAAGTGTTTTCTGTGGATGATAATTTTAATGCGAAGGTTTTAAATAGATATGCTGATGCTGACTACTTCTTATTCGATACTAAGGGGAAATTACCAGGTGGAAATGGGGTCAAATTCAATTGGGATGTATTGGAAAATAGCAAAATTAAAAAGCCATTTTTCCTCAGCGGTGGTTTAGGAGTAGATGACATGGAAATGATTAACAGTTTCAAATCTAAAAATCTTTATGCATTGGACTTTAATAGTAAGCTGGAAGATGAACCGGGACTTAAGAATTTAACCAAAGTGAAGCAAATTTTAGCTCCCTAACCGTCAAGGTAAAAGATGGAAATAAAGTTGAAATAAATAGATAATAATATTGAAATAATTGGAAATCTACGGTGAATATCTCTGTACTAGATACCAGATACTCACTACTCAATACTAATGATATGGAAATAAAAATAGATGAAAACGGATATTACGGGGAGTTTGGCGGAGCTTATATTCCAGAGCTTTTGCACCCAAATATCGAGGAGCTTAAAAATAATTATTTGAAGATTTCACAAGAGCCGGAATTTATAGAGGAATTCAAGGCTCTTTTAAAAGATTATGTTGGAAGACCAACACCTCTATATTTAGCAAAAAGACTTTCCCAGAAGCATGGTGCTAAAATTTATCTAAAAAGAGAAGATTTGAATCATACCGGAGCGCATAAAATCAATAATGCCATTGGACAAGCTTTATTGGCTAAGCGATTAGGCAAAAAGAAAATCATAGCGGAAACAGGTGCCGGTCAGCATGGTGTGGCTACTGCTACGGCTTGTGCATTATTGGATTTGCCATGCAAGGTTTTTATGGGTGTAAAGGACATGGAAAGGCAAAAGCCAAATGTAGAGCGTATGCGTATTTTAGGTGCTGAGGTGATTCCGGCAACTTCGGGTTCTAAAACCCTGAAAGATGCCACTAATGAAGCCATGCGCTATTGGATTAATAATCCAGATGATACCCATTACATTATTGGCTCAGTTGTAGGCCCTCATCCTTTCCCTGATATGGTGACTCGTTTCCAGTCAGTTATCAGCGAGGAAATGATGGCGCAATTGCAAGAGCAAGAAGGAACGAATGCACCTGATTATGTAGTGGCTTGTGTAGGAGGAGGAAGCAATGCGGCTGGTGCATTTTATCATTATTTGAATAATGAAAAAGTGAAATTAGTAGCGGTGGAAGCTGCTGGTCATGGTTTAGATAGCGGTGAAACAGCCGCCACTACTGCCAGAGGAAGTGCAGGCGTTTTGCATGGTTTTAAGACTTTACTGATGCAATCAGAAGATGGTCAAGTAACGGAACCTTATTCTATTTCGGCTGGATTAGATTATCCTGGAATTGGACCTTTACATGCTCATTTATATGCTAGCAAAAGAGGAATCTTTAAATATGTGACGGACAAAGAAGCCATGGATGCCGGAGTTGAATTGAGTAAATTGGAAGGTATTATTCCAGCAGTGGAAACAGCGCATGCCTTGGCAGCTTTGGATCAATTTGAATTTAAAAAGGATGATATAGTGGTGATAAATTTATCAGGAAGAGGGGATAAAGACTTACAGACTTATATCAACTTTGGCAATTATTGATTAATTACGAATTACGAATTTTTTAATTACGAATTTAGAATTGAGGGTGATGTATCTGTCATGGTCTTGATTCTAGGTTCTAGACTCTAGATTCTAAAAAGAAATGACAAATAGAATTGAACATATATTTCAGCAAAAGGAAAAAGAAAAACTGACTATTTATTTTACAGCAGGTTATCCTAATCTGAATGATACGAAAACCATTTTAAAAGCATTGGATAAAGCAGATGTAGATGTGATTGAAATAGGAATGCCATATTCCGATCCTTTGGCTGATGGACCAACCATCCAGCAGAGTAGCATGAAAGCTTTAGAAAATGGGATGAATTTGAATCTACTTTTTGAACAACTAGCGGATTTACGGAAGATTACGGATAAACCCGTTTTCATAATGGGCTATTGCAATAATGTGTTGAAATACGGCACTGAAAAATTTTGCCAAAAATGTGCTGAAGTAGGAGTGGACGGCTTGATTCTGCCCGATATGCCTATGAATGAATTCAAATTGCAGTTTAAGCCGATTTTTGAAAAGTATAGTTTGAAGAATGTATTTTTAATAACTCCTAAAACCTCTGAAGGAAGAATTCGAGAAGTAGATGCGCAAGAAGGGGGATTCATTTATATGGTGAGCAGTTCGAGTACTACAGGCGGCAGTTGGGGTGATAGTCCGGAAAGATTGGATTATCTGAAAAGGATTCAAGCCATGAATTTGAAGACACCAAGAATGGTAGGTTTTGGAATAAGTGACCATGAAGCTTTAAGCATGGTGAATGAATATGCCGATGGAGGAATCATTGGCAGTGCCTTTATTACGGCTTTGGATCGTGATGATTTGGAAGGGAGTATTGAGAGGTTTATATCTAAAGTTAGGAAGTAGGATGATGGATGTAGGATGATTAGGTCAGTACCGAAGGTCAGACCGGAAATAGAGCAATGAAATAAATTGAAATAAATTGAAGTAAGTTGAAAAAGTAGGAAGTATGAAGCTTGAAGTGTTTCTGGGTTTTATACTCTAAAAATCTAAAATATGATTTTACAATTAGAAAAAAATATAAACAACACCCATAAGGAAGATCTTATCTCCTCTTTGGGTAAATTCACTAAATCAGTGAGCGAAGTGCAAACCCAAAAAGGCTTCTATTTAGTGGCTTTAGAAAAAGGAGATATAGACATCCGTGAAATCGGACATATAGCAGGCGTTAAGGATGTGCATGTGGTTTCCGATAATTATCAGTTGGTTTCCAAGAAATGGAAAGTAAATCCGGCTGAAATCAAATTACGTGATGGCGATATTATTTCCCAAAATCACTTCAATATCATGGCAGGTCCATGTAGTATTGAAAATGAAGATCAGGTAGATGCAGTCATTGCTCATTTGGTAGAGAATAATGTGAAAATTATGCGTGGGGGAGTTTACAAGCCAAGAAGCTCACCTTATTCATTCCGTGGATTGGGAATGGAAGGCCTAAAAATGTGGCATGACAAAGCCAAAGCAGCTGGAATAAAAATCATCACTGAAGTAATGCAAGTTTCTCAGGTGGAGGAAATGTATGATTTCATCGATATCTATCAGGTAGGCGCCCGAAACACACAAAATTTCAATTTATTGGATGAGCTGGGTAAAGTGGATAAGCCAGTAATGATTAAAAGAGGCGTGAGCGGAACAATTGAAGAATTACTTTATTCTGCAGAATATGTTTTCAGTGGAGGTAATGAAGATTTGATTTTATGCGAAAGAGGAATTAGAACCTTTGAAAACATGACCCGAAATACTTTGGATATCAATGCAATTCCAGTTTTAAAAGATAGAACGCATTTACCAGTGGTAGTCGACCCTTCTCATGGAATAGGTATTAGAAAATTTGTTGAGCCAGTTGCATTGGCTGGAATTATGGCAGGTGCTGATGGAGTGATTTACGAATTACACCCTGACCCTGAAAAAGCCATGAGTGACGGACAACAATCTTTGTACTTTGCTGAAAGTACCGCTATGGTCAATAAAATGAGAAAGGCTTATGAGCTGAGAGGTGAGTTGAATTAAGGTTTTATTGAAATTTTATAAGCAGAATGAATCTTCATTTGCAGATTCATTCTGCTTTTTTTATTTCCATTTATGTAAATCTTAAGGTTTGAGAATTCTTAACTAGTAAACATGATCATAAATCAATGATCAAACTAAAAGCATTTAATGGCTGTTTATAGCAAAGTTTTTATTGTGATTATTCTGGTTAAAGATATGAAATAGTTATGTACTAATTTCTCTACTACTGTATGATAGTCTTTGAATCTCTTCCCTTTAGACTTTTTCTTACACCCATTAGACTTGTATTCATCGAAAATATAACCACTTGTCAGTGTAGATATTATATTTTACTTAATTTTATAGGGAATGATAGCTCATTATAAATACTTATAATACCATGAAGGGATTTTACTTTTTACTTTTATTACTTTTCTTTAGTGCGTCTGTATGGTCACAATCCGCTCAGGAGCGGAATTGTGCTGCTCAAACTGTACATGTTCAAAAATTAGAGAATGATCCAGTCTACAAATCTTCTTATGATGAAATTCAAAGAAAAACTAAAGAATTTCAGGAGCAATTAAGATTTTCCAGAGCCGCTATTTCCAATACTGTAAGAGATATTCCAGTATATGTTCATATTATTTATAATGAAAATAATCCAGAGCAAAATATAAGTCTTGCTCAGATTGAATCGCAAATTCAAGTCTTGAATGAAGATTTTAGGGCTTTAAATGCAGATATATCAGGAGTTCCTGCTGAGTTTGAAGGGGTAGTAAGCGATTATCAATTAACCTTTACCTTGGAAGGCGTAACGCGTAAATCATCTACTAGAGTTGATTGGGAAACTAATGATGATATGAAAAGTACCACTACAGGAGGAGTAGATCCTATTACTCCTGAAACTCATCTGAATATATGGGTATGTAAGTTATCAGGCACTCTTTTGGGATATGCGCAATTTCCGGGTGGGGCTTATGAAACGGATGGTGTAGTGGTTGGTCCAGAGTTTTTCGGTAGCTCAGATTATGATAGTGAAAGTAACTTTTACTTAAACGCTCCTTTTGATAAGGGCAGAACTACAACCCACGAAATTGGGCATTATTTAAATTTAAGACATATCTGGGGAGATGGAGATTGTTCAGTGGATGATGGAGTATTAGATACTCCAGTAGCAGCTGAATCGAATGGTGGATGTCCGGCTTATCCGTCAAAATCTTGTGCAGAAAACACTGACTATACAAGTGATATGTTCATGAATTATATGGACTATACAGATGATGCCTGCATGTTTATGTTTTCGGCAGGACAGAAATCACGATCATACGCCTTATTTGAACCAGGCGGATTTAGGGAAAATTTAGGTCAAGTTAATGATGGTTGTGATTTAGCTGCACCATTAGGATTAGCTTTAGTTGAAAGAACTACAACAAGCCTAAATTTGACATGGGATGTAGTTACTAACGCTGATAGCTATGATGTTTGGGCAAATGGTATAATTAATACTACTGCCACGAATTCAATTGAATTAACTGGACTAGAAGAAGGAAACACTTATGAAATAAAAGTTAGAGCTAATTGTGTGGCTGGTGGATCTGGTGAATATTCTTCGGTTTTAAGCATAAATACGTTAGGGTGCTACTCAGGGCCCCTAGTACTAAGCATCACGACTGATGATTTTGGTGCAGAAACTTCATGGGCTTTAACCTATGAGGGTAATATTGTTCAAACTGATTCTATTACTTACGAAAATAATACTACTTATACCGAAACTTTTGATTTTGGAGATGGAAATTATCAGTTTGAAATATTTGATTCTGCAAATGACGGTATTTGTTGTAATTATGGCAATGGTACTTATTCTCTAACAGATCATGGCAATAGAATTATTAAATTGGGAGGAGATTTTGGTTCTAGCGAATCTGCTAGTTTTTGTGTTGAAACTATAGAAACCATCGATTGTAATACTGCCGTTACTGCTAGTTTGGGTACTAATGTGGTAGATACTGCCCCCAAATTGTTTGAATTTGAGGCAACAGAGGATAGAGAATACATTATCAGTTCAGTTGGGTCTACAACTGCCGATACAGATTTGAGTATTTTTAGGGATTGTAACACATTACTAGCTTCAAATGATAATTTTGAAAACCTGCAATCTGAAATTAGTTTAACTTTAAGTATTGGGCAGAAAATTTATATTAACTGGAAAGATACACACAGTACAGTTGGTTTTGATTGGTCGATTACTGAGGGTAGAAGCTCACAAACAATCAGCTTTTCAGATCTGCCCGAAAAGTTTGTTAATGACGAAGATTTTGAATTAAGTGCAACCGCTTCTAGTGGCCTGGCTGTTTCTTACTCATCAAGTAATTTAGATGTAGCTACTATTTCAGGCAGTACACTTACTATAGTTGGAGCAGGTCAAACGATCATTACCGCAGCTCAAGATGGGAATGCGGATTATTTAGCAGCACCAGTAGTTCAAAGAGTTTTAACCGTTAATAAATTAGATCAGACTATTACGATAACCCCAATCGCTGATAAATTCATAACTGATCCTGATTTTGAGGTAGAAGCTACAGCTTCTAGTGGACTTTCTCTTACTTATGAAATAACAGGTCCAGCCACCATCAATGGAACAACAATTAGTCTGGATGGAACAATAGGAACCGTCACAGTTACAGCAAATCAAGCAGGAAATGAAGAATATAATGCTGCAAGTGCTACCGATAGTTTTGAAGTAACAGAAGACCCATGTATTGGATTCTCAATTACGGAAGTATTAACGTCTGATGTAAGTTGCGCAGGAGAGAGTGACGGACAAATTGAGGTAATCATTACAGGAGGCTTAGCTCCCTTTACTTACAGTTTAAATGAAAGTTCTCAAGTAGAAAGCAATATTTGGGAAGGTTTATCCGAAGGAGAATATATCATTACAATTACGGATAGCAATGATTGCAGCCTTTCCGATACAGTTACAATAGAAAGCCCGAGTGCAATAGAAATCTCGGCAGCGATAACCAATAGTACTAGTGCAGAGGGTGATGGCGTCATAGAATTAACGGTTTCTGGCGGTACTGGTGTTTATTCTTATAATTGGAGCAATGGAGCCAATACTTCTATCATTGATGGCCTTGAAATAGGAGTTTATACTGTAATAGTAACGGATGAAAATGGATGTAGCAAAGAACAAAGTTTTGAGGTTGGAGGGGTCACTTCAAAAGATAATGCAGAAGAAAATGAGTTTATGATTTTCCCTAATCCAGCTAAAGATGAAATTAATTTAGTTTATAATGGAAGGTCTGATCAATTGAAAATTTATAATGCTAAGGGAAAGATAATTCAAGAATTAAAAATAGAAGGGGAGAGTACTAAAATAGATTTAAGTAATTGGTCTTCAGGATTATATTTTATCCGAATAAATAAACTAGGAGTAACTCAGAAATTTGTTAAATATTAAAGAAGAGCTTACTGTAAAATCGGTTTCTAAGAAATGAGGTCTAACTTCTAATGTTAATTTAAGGAACTATGTAAATTAAGTCGCGAAATATATTTTCAATTTTCTTGCCTGCTTTACATGGCTTGACTATTTACTTTTTTTAGGATGTTTTATCAACTGAAAATACTTTTCTTTCAAAATCTGAGGATGAAAGCCTTTCATAAACATGCGGTATATTTTAAGATTGGCTAGGTTCACCTGCCAATAGCTATTGTCCTCATATTTTCTGGCAGATACCATTACGGATTTTGGAATGATGCAGAATTTATACTTTTTCCATAGTCTTTTTATCAGCTCGAAATCCTCCATCACCACATATTCTTCATTAAAGCCATTATTCTGATCAAAAACCGATTTTTTAATAAATAATGTCTGATCGCCACCTCTGCACCAAAGCATTTTGAAGCGAGTGAAAAATGAATTTACTGCCAGAAAGGGATGATTTGAATCGAATTTGAATCTATAGCAACCAAAGTCATTACCTTTATCAAGGAAACTAATAATATCTGTCGCAAAAGTTTTCGGTGGTCTTGCGTCTGCGTGGACAAAATATAAAATTTCACCGGTCGCTATTTTTGCCCCTTCATTCATTTGGTTTGCCCTACATGCTTGTTTGCAGCAGATTACTTGAGCTCCATTTTCTTTAGCAATTGAAGTGGTTTCATCCTCACTTTTAGCATCGGAAACAATAATTTCGGCTATGTGTTCTTTTCCATTTAGCATTAAAAACGGGAGAAGTTCTCCAATATTTTCAGCTTCATTGAGTGTCGGAATAATGACACTTATTTTATTATTGTAGCTTTCTGGCATCTGTAATTTAAAATAATGCGTATTTACGTTCACATAACTTACGAAATAACAATAATGAAAAGATTTAGCCTTACACTATTTAGTTTTTATTTACTTTTTGTCGGCTTCCATAGTTTTGGGCAAAGTAAAATTAACAAAGAGCCCAATGAATTTGTCCGATTAAGTATGAATTTGATAGCAGCAGTTAAAAATGGTGGAGATTACCAGAAATATGTGAATGAATATAAAGCCTTGCCATTAAATGAATTAGCTAATTCATTAGATACTGATAATAAAACCAAAGCATTCTGGATTAATACCTATAATGCTTTTGTGCAAATACTTTTAACAGAAGATCCATCGCTTTTTGAAGATCGCAACGATTTCTTTAAAGCGGATTTTGTAAATGTAGGAGGGGAGGAACTAAGCCTTGATTTTATAGAACATGGAATTATAAGAGGTTCAGTGGTGAAATTATCCATGGGCTTTATGAAAGACCCATTCGCAAGCAAATTAGAAAAGCAATTCAGAGTGGAGGAAACGGATGGGCGAATACATTTCGCTATAAATTGTGGAGCCATTTCATGTCCTTATGTGGCCGTTTATAGTGCTTATGAATTGGATAAAGAACTAGATCAGATAAGTGAACAATTCTTAAAAAGAACTACCGAATATGATAAAAGTGAAGATGAGGTTTATGTGACTACACTTTTTAGTTGGTTTAAAGGCGATTTCTCTGATCGAGGTGGTGTAATAGGATATTTAAAAAAATATGATTTTATTCCAGAAGATGCTGATCCTGATGTGAATTATAAGGAATACGATTGGACTCTGGATTTAGGAAATTTCACGGAATTGGAATAAGTATTTTCTTATAGATAGTAAAGTTTAATTGTTTATGGTTTAAAATTCCCTCAATCAGATTTTGGTTGGGGGTTTTTTAGTTATGGCATTTTTCTATTTGGAGTATTACTATAAAAACAATGAACTCTTTTATGTTTAGTTTAAATTAATTTTATACTTTTAATATAATCAAAGTACACTTAGCTGATTATAAAAAGAAGCTAAATGCACTTTCGGGTGTATTTAGCGAATTGTTACCTGTAATTCCACATATAGCTAAGCCATTGACTTTGTAAGCTAAAGGTTGAGCCTAGAAAGTGGAAGGACTACTGAATACAAATAGAATATAAATTATTGATGTATAACACGTTACAAAACGTTAGTCAGAATTAGAAAATTGCATATGAAACAACCTTTTATACTGTTAAACTTACTTATTTGCTTTATAGCATGTCAATCTAATCAAGAAAGTAAATCGGAAACTTCCAAAATTATAGAAAATCTAGAACCTGCTCCTGACACAATTATTTATAGCACATCTAGTGATGAGACAATCTATATTGGAAATAGAATTCTGCCGCAAACTCAGATTTCAGATAGTATGACAATCAGCTTCTTAAAGAACTCTGAAATCACAACTGCAATTGAAGTTGGTGATTCGATTTTTATATTTCTAAACAATGATATGCTAGTCAGTGAGGCTAATGATTATTTTCCACAAATAAACGATTCGTTAATTCAATACCATTATTCAAAAATATATGATGTAGAAATTGATGATGATTTACCATATTTCGCCTATTTAAAAAGTAAAAAAGACAACTTAGTCTTTGTTAAAGATAAAGACACCGGTGAATTTACATGGTCTGGAGTCGTAACAGATACGATAATGAACTTCATGTATGGCATTAAAATAGGAACAACCAAGAAAACTATTCTCGAGAAATTTAAAATTGCTAACACTAATAAATCCCCTGATCTTACCATAATATTAGACCACGCTTCGATACCTTCTAAAATCTGGTATAATTCCTATTTGCCCGAACTTGGAAATTACCAATATCCAACAACTACAATGCTCTTAAGAATAGAGAATGATATCCTAACCGGAATCCTTATTGATCCTTGGATAAGCTATGGAAGAGCTGACGATCTATTTGTCGAGCATTTAAATGAAAACTAGAATAAACTACAGGTAACATCACATAAAACCAATTTGCTCAGCACCCTGTAGCAAACTCAGCAGTAATTAGCCAGCAATTTATGCTCTCACTTTGTGGCAACAATTCTGTTTTGATAGGTACTCGCCAGTAATCAACAGTGAGCTTTGGTGGAAACAGCATAAATTGCTTAGTTTAGCTTTTCATAGCTTACATTGACAAACAGGTTTTATGTAGGCGTTGGGCTTAATTATCGATACTAGAAATGTATGCAAGAACTTGATCAGAACAAAACTCCAAAAGTTAATGAAAAACCAATCGGTGGATGGCTCTGGGTAATTATGGTTGTTATTATAGCCAGTGGACTTCAAATTTTGATAAGCATCGTAACAACAATAAACGAACTAATTGCCGAAGATTGGAACCAATATTTTGATACGGCTGACGAACTTCTTCGGACACGGGTTCACATTTATGCATACTTAATCATTTCAATGATAATTGGATTGGGAATTCTTATCTGGAGCCTCGTGAACTTCTTCAAACGGAAAAAGAATTTTCCTGCCATTTTTTTAGGTCTGTTAGGATATTTCATATTGACTGAAGTCTTAAGAATCTATTTTCTCGATTATTACGCAACACTTACAGACCAAGATGCAAGCAACATTGAAAGTGGCTTAGCTAAAACGGGTATTGTTGCAATTATAGCAGGTCTTTATCTTAACAAAGGAAAACGACCAACTCAAACCTTCGTGAATTAAAACTCTGCCCAACATTCGCTTATCAGTCATGGGGTTTCAGTGGGTTAAGAAAGATTTGATCTTATTGGAAAATTCAATGTAATATCTAACTTTAGAAGATGAAAATCCCCACGCCTGATAGCGTGGCGTTCGATAAAACCATCACCCGCCTAAAAAGCCTCATTAAAAGCAATATAGAACCCATTGCTATCTTTCCCAACAGCATAATCCAATCTCACATTAATATGCTTTTTGGTATCGAAAGTGAATCTTAAACCAGCTCCTCCGGCATAATTCCACCTGTTCATGCCATAGTCACTCCAAGTTTCGGCTGTTTGTCCAACTGAACCAAAGGCAGCTAGCCCAATTCTCCAGAAGAGTTCTTGTCTCACTTCCAATTGCCCTAGCAATAAATTATTGTCTTGAAAATAGCCTTGAAAATAGCCTCTCATTTTTTTGTTTCCACCCAACTGAGCTAATCTGTTGAAAGGCACATCCCCAACATTCGACCATGAAAAGGCATTGGCTGCCAAAACGGTTTTATCCGCGGGGGAATAATAATAAGCATAATCAAAAGAGATGGCAGTATAATTATGAGTACTTCCTGTATATTGATGATTGAATTCTACAAAGCTTTCCAGATAATGCCCTTTTCTCGGATAATAAACTGCATCTCTGGTATCATAAATCATAGCAGGTCCTAATCCACTAGTTCTATTGTAGGTTCCACCGGAAAAATCTTCCTGTTGGAAATCTCCGGTATTATCCCACTCAATTATGTCATAATTCTCAAACCAATAGCGGCCTCCAACAAATAAATTAGGAGCAGTTTCTTTTAAAAGAAATACACGCACTCTAGGAAAACTGGCTCTGTAAGTAGAAAACACATCTTGCTGGCCATTATTTCCAATTCCATAAAATGGATAGGCATAATTATAATAGCCCAATTCACCTATACTTCGCCATTTATTTTGGTCCCAAAATATCTGAAACGGCAGAAATATCAAGGTTTGCTGCTTGGTAGTATAGCCAGCGGCTAATTGTATTTGGCTGGCATTGATTGGCTTTTTTCTATCAGTAAAGAAATTATATAAAATACTGGCGCCATAAAATAAACCAGCTTCGGGAGTATAATAAACTACTGGTAATGGGAATAGTGAATTTTTATCAGTCTCGTAAAGTGCAGTATCTAAGTCTATCGTTTTTTTATCGATATTATCTTGAGAAAATGCTGATTCTGCAGCAGTTATGCTAATGGTTATAACTGTTAAAAATAATAATATAAAGTTTTTAAAGGATTGTTCCATGAATATTGAAAATGATAAAATTATATTTTGTAATCATTTAAATTATAGATTATTTTCAGTTCGGTTTTGGTTGATCTTAATCAATTCGAAATATAATGAGAAATTATTGAAGGAGGTAAATACTCAAGATTCATTAATTTTTTTGGCTGAAATGAAAAACATTCTTCTTCTTATCATATCTCTGGCTTTTTGCCTGCCACTATCTGCACAAATATCGGAAGTAGATAGTTTGCTTAATGTCGCAGAAAATACTAACGACAGCACAAAAGTAAAAATTTACCTCGATTTGGCTATAGCCTACAGGTCATTAAAGCCTGAAGAAGCATTGAAATATGCAAATGATGCATTGAAAATTGCAGAGAAAAATGGGAATTATTCAGGAAAGGCTTCTGCTTTACACGTTTTAGGTGCTGTATACACTGTTTTAGGCGATTATGAAAAATCCATTTCTAATTTACACGAATCACTACGAAACTATGAGCTTTTAGGAGATTCCAAAGGTGTGGCCAATACCTCTAATAGCTTAGGTATTTTATACTTTAATCAAGAGGATTACACAAATGCAAATCGCTATTACACTAAAGCTTTGGGTTTAATAGATTCATCCGAGTATGCTATGAGTACGGGAGTATATAAGCTCAATATAGGAGAAGTTTATCAGGCGACAGGAGAGAATGAAGAGGCTTTGAAATTAGTGAAGCAAGCGTATGATATTTTCGACCAACTTGGTGATATAAATGGAATGGCCTACACTTTAGGTGTTCAAGGTAAGGTAAATCATCAACTCGGAAATCAAGAAAAAGCCATTGAACTCACCAATCAAGCTTTAGAGTATTTAATTGAGGATCAAGATTATTTAGGCGCGGTAGAGTATTTGAATTTTTTAGTGGAGATCTATCTGGAAAAAAATAGCTTAGATTTAGCTGAAGAAAATGCAAAAACGGCTTTGGTAATGGCCAGACAGATCAATTCCCTTCAGTGGAAAATTAGAACCTTTGAAAACCTATCTAAAATCTTTTATAGTAAAGGAGCTTTCAAATCAGCTTATCAATATAAGGACTCAGCCTACATTTTTGAAAATCAGTTGATGGATGAGGATAAGCAAAAACAGATAGCCAACTTGAGAATTATTTATGAATCTGAACAGAAAGAGCAGGAAAATGAAATTTTAAGAATAGATAAGGAGCTCAAGCAGAAACAAATTGCTCAACAGCGAATTCTTAATGTAGCCATAGTGATTATATTAGTAATAGTAATTGTTTTCACCATCATCACTTTCAGGGCCAAAAATCAAAAACAAAAAGCCAATAATCAGTTAAAAATTCAAAATGAAGAGATTCGGCAACAAAGAGAAGAAATAGAAACTCAGGCTGAGCGATTGAAATCTATAAACTATGATGTAATTCAAAAAAATCATTTGATTGAAGACAAAAACAAGAATATCACGGATAGTATAAATTATGCTAAACGAATTCAAACTGCCTTATTGCCATTTCCTACTAAAATCAGTAAGGAGCTAGAAGACTTTTTCATTTTTTATAACCCCAAAGATATTGTTAGTGGTGATTTTTATTGGTTTAGTGAATTTGAAGATAAAGTGGTTGTGGCGGTTGCTGATTGTACTGGACATGGAATACCGGGGGCATTTATGAGTTTTATTGGTCATGATATGCTTAATCATATTGTGAATTTTAAAGGTGTAACTCAGCCATCAGAAATATTAAAGCAATTAAAATTGAGCGTTATTCATATTTTAAGGCAGGAGCAAAGTGATAATAGAGATGGCATGGATGTTTCCATTTGCGTATGGGACAAAAAGAATAATAAAGTCCAGTTTGCGGGAGCTAATCATTCATTGATTTACATACAGAATAAACAGTTATATCAAATTAAAGGAAATAAAACCACTATAGGTCTTGATGAAAAGATGAATATTAAAGACTTCGACTCTCATGAAATAAATTTGGTTGGAGATACGTGCTTTTATTTATTTTCAGATGGATATATTGACCAGTTTGGAGGTAGAAGGGATAAGAAATTCATGATTAGAAATTTTAGAGAATTACTGTCCACCATTCATATGAAAAAGATGGAAACGCAAGGTATTATCATTAGAGAAACCATCGAAGAATGGATGGAAGATAGTGAGCAAATTGATGATATGTTAGTGTGGGGATTCAGAATTTTTAATTGATCAAACAAGACCTTCAGGCAGTTAAGAAGTGTTTTGAACCAAAAATAAGCTTTTTTATACTAAATATAAGATTGTAACTATCTGAAAATAAAGCAATTAAAAGCTATCTTACTTTTTTCTATGCTTAACAGATTCATCCTATTATTTTTGCACCATGACAGAGCAAATTATTATTCTTGATTTTGGGTCTCAATACACCCAACTCATTGCCCGCAGAGTGCGAGAACTCAACGTTTATTGTGAAATTCACCCGTTTTATGATGCCCCTGACCTAACTCCAGATGTAAAAGGAGTTATACTTTCCGGTAGCCCTTGTTCAGTGAGGGATGAAGATTCACCAAAAATTGATTTAACAAAATATAGAGGTAAAGTACCGCTTTTGGGTGTTTGCTATGGAGCTCAATATTTAGCGCAAAATAATGGAGGGGAAGTATTGCCTTCAGAAATCAGAGAATATGGACGTGCTAAATTAACTAGCTTTGATCAAGATAATGCTTTGCTTAAAAATTTAACCAAAGGTTCCCAAGTTTGGATGTCACATGGAGATACAATCAAAACTTTGCCTGAGGGGTTCAAAATAATTGCTAGCACGCCTTCCGTTGAAGTAGCTGCTTTTGAATTAGAAAACGAACCAACTTATGGGATTCAGTTTCATCCTGAGGTAACACATACTTTAGAAGGGAAGCAACTATTAGAAAATTTCTTAGTGAAAATTTGTGGGTGCGCGCAAGATTGGACTTCCGAGATTTTTGCTGATACAACTATTGCAGAACTGAAAGAGCAATTAGGGAATGACAAGGTGGTTTTAGGGTTATCTGGAGGAGTGGATTCATCCGTTGCTGCCATGCTCATTCATCATGCCATTGGTAAAAATCTCTATTGCATATTTGTAGATAACGGCTTGCTCAGGAAAAATGAATTTGAGGAGGTATTGGATTCCTACAAGCATATGGGCTTAAACGTGAAAGGCGTTGATGCCAAGGATCAATTTTACAAAGCCTTAGCAGGGAAATCAGATCCGGAAGAAAAAAGAAAAGCCATTGGAAAAACTTTTATTGAGGTTTTTGACCAAGAAGCAAAAGCCATTAAAGATGTTAAATGGTTGGCACAAGGAACAATTTATCCTGATATAATTGAATCTGTCTCAGTTAAAGGTCCATCAGCTACTATTAAGTCTCATCATAATGTAGGAGGCTTACCTGAAAAAATGAATTTAAAAGTGGTAGAGCCACTAAAAACACTTTTTAAAGATGGTGTACGTTCAGTAGGGAGAGCTCTTGATATAGATCATAAGATTTTAGGAAGACATCCATTTCCAGGTCCAGGTTTAGCTATCAGGATTTTAGGTGATGTAACTCCTGAAAAAGTACGAATCATTCAAGAAGTAGACTCGATTTTTATTGGAATGATGAAGGAAAGAGGGCTATATGATCAGGTTTGGCAAGCAGGTTCCATTCTTTTACCAATTCAATCCGTTGGAGTAATGGGTGATGAAAGAACTTATGAAAAAGTAGTGGCCCTTAGAGCGGTTGCCAGTGTGGACGGAATGACAGCAGATTGGGTGCATTTACCATATGATTTTTTAAGTGATGTGTCCAATGAGATTATCAATAAAGTAAAAGGTGTCAATAGAGTAGTTTATGATATCAGCTCAAAACCACCTGCTACTATCGAATGGGAATAATTGGATTTGAACTTCATTTTAATGCTTAATTAATAATTTAATATATAGATCATGCGATTAAAACCAATAATAATTTTTGGAGTGATATTATTTTTGAGTGCTTTTCAACTGAGCGCTCAAATAGACTATCAATCAGAATATTTATCAGGCAAAAATTATTTTAGGTCAGGTGATTATCAAAGGGCTCAAAATCATTTTAAGAATTTATTGGATTCAAATGAAAATAATCCTTTCAATTTGTATGGCTCTTATTTTTATGCACTTTCTGCTTATGAAACGGGTAATAAGGAAAGAGCTATGGAAGTGTTAGAGAATATAAAAACTACTCATCCGAAATGGGATAAAATAGATGAGGTTAATCTTTGGTATGGTAAAATGTTAATGCAGGAAGGAAGTTTGACGAAGGGTTTAAATATATTAAATAGCACTGAGAAGAAAGAATTAAAAGAAATAGCAGCAGGAATTAAAAAAGCCACATTGGGCTCATATGATAGTATTCCTTTGTTACAAAAAGCTATGGAGCTTAATCCATACGATGAAGTCTTAGCTAAATATTTAGCTATGAAAATCAATCAGCAACCCATGGTAGATAGGCAAGTTGAATTGATGGAATTTTTAATTGATTCTTTCGATCTAAATCGTGCTAGTTATGATTTTGTAGATAAAAGTGTGACGGAAAAGAAGGATCAATACAGAGTAGCCGTATTGTTGCCATTTATGGCGGATGACTTGTCAACTTCAAAAGGAAATAAAGGCAATCAATTCGTTTTAGATATTTATCAAGGTATAAAAGTAGCGGTAGGTGAATTGAATCAAGAAACCGAGAAAATTAAGCTTTTCGCTTATGATACTTATCGCGACTCCCTTAAAACTGCCGAGATTTTAGAAAGCGGAGAATTATTAGAGATGGATATGATCATTGGTCCTTTGTATCCTGTACCTGCAGAGATGGTTAGAGCTTACTCTTATGAACATAAAATTAATATGGTAAATCCATTGTCTACAAATTCGGAAACAATTGCTGCAAACCCATATTCTTTTTTGATGAAATCCACACCTGAAACGCGGGCTAAAACTGCCGCTCGTTTTGCTATAGATAATCTAGAAAATAAAAATGCTACTATTTTTTATGGTAGTAAACCTCAAGATTCCATATTTGCCTATACCTATAAAAGAATTTTAGAGGCTGATTCATTTAATATAAGCTGGATAGCAGGGTCAAAATCGGCCGTTGAAAGTACAGAAATACTAAGAGCTCTAACGGAAGTTTATGATCCTGATACTGTTTATACTTCAGGTAAAGTATATATAAGCAATACAATTAAAGTAAGGGTAGGAGAAGAAGATTCCCTTATTATGTCAAAAGATACCATAGGGCATATTATGGTAGCTTCCTCAGATAATCTTTTGGTATCCAATGTATTGAGTGGGCTTGACACAAGGAGAGATAGCATACCGATTATTGGCTATGACGAATGGCTGGATTTTAATCAAATTTCATTTGATCAATTACAACGAATGGGCGTTATTATGATAGGTCAAAATTATTTTGATTTTAGCTCTCACCAAGTAGCAGATTTTAAGGAGAATTATCGAAAAGATTATAACAAATTACCTACACAATACAGTTATGATGGTTACGAAACTATGTGGTTTTTTGGAGAGCAACTTATTAAGTTTGGTAATTATTTTCAATATGGACTTTACAATGAAGGCTTTCAGAAAGGCCATCTTTATTTTGGCTTTGATTATACCAATGCCAACGATAATCAAGTGGTTCCTATTATGAAAATGCAGGACTTAGAATTGCGGATGTTGAATTATGAGTATATAGAAGAAAAACCATCAGTTTTTACTGATTAATTTAAGAATATTAAAAATCAATTATTTATGCTGGACAAGTCCAAAAGCAAATCATTATTTTCTAAAGCACAAAAATTTATACCAGGGGGAGTAAATTCTCCTGTAAGGGCATTTAAAGCGGTTGGTGGAGATCCTATTTTCGTTAAAAGCGCAAAAGGAGCCTATATGTATGATGAGGATGATAATCGATACATAGACCTGATCAACTCTTGGGGACCGATGATATTAGGCCATGGAAATGAAGCAATTGAAGCAGCCGTAGCGGATGCATTAAAAAGTTCACTTTCTTTTGGAGCACCTACTGCAAAAGAAATTGAAATTGCTGAATTAATAACGCATATGGTTCCTTCCATCGAGAAAGTCCGTATGGTAAATTCAGGAACTGAAGCTACCATGTCAGCAGTGAGGCTTGCAAGAGGATTTACTGGGAGAGATAAAATATTAAAATTTGAAGGATGCTATCATGGCCATGGCGATAGTTTTTTAATTGCAGCAGGAAGTGGCGCAGCTACTATGGGGACACCAAATTCTCCCGGAGTAACAAAAGGTACAGCAAAAGATACATTAACAGCCCCTTTTAATGATTTGGATGCAGTTAAAAACATAGTAGAGCAAAATAAAGGAGAAATTGCGGCATTGATAGTTGAGCCTGTGGCTGGAAATATGGGCTGTGTGATTCCTAAAAAAGGATATCTTCAAGGACTCAGAGACATATGTGATCAAGAAGGTATCTTATTAATCTTTGATGAAGTGATGACAGGCTTTAGATTGTCTAAAGCTGGTGCACAAGGAATCTTTGGTGTTAAGCCCGATATTACAACTCTTGGTAAAATTATAGGTGGTGGTATGCCCGTTGGCGCTTATGGTGGTAAAAAGGAAATAATGGATTATGTATCACCTCAGGGCCCGGTTTATCAAGCAGGAACCCTTTCAGGAAATCCTATAGCCATGTCTGCAGGATTAATGATGCTACATTACTTGAATGACCACGATGAAGTTTATGAGCAAATTGGTGCATCAGGTCAATATTTAGCAAAAGAATTAGCAAAGGTCAATAATGCACTAGGTAAAAATTATACAATCAACCAACTAGGTTCAATGATTAGTATTTTCTTTACTGATCAAGAAGTAAATGATTTTGAAGGCGCAAAAAGTTGTGATACTGAGATGTTTGGTAAATATTTTCAGGGAATGCTTAATGAGGGCGTATATTTGCCTCCTGCTCAATTCGAATCATGGTTTTTGTCTACTTCCTTATCGGCTGAAGATTTAGATCATATTGTAAAATCGCACGAAAAAGTTTTGAAAAACCTTTTATAGTAAGCGGTTTCTGAGAAATAATTTGCTATTTTTCCTCAATTTATTAAGGATTTTTCTCATTTAGGAACTACATTTATTGTAGTCCCAATTAATTATTATATTTACAGCTGTAAAAAATAGAATTATAGTGAAGATAGTAAGACTCATTCTCATCATATTGGTTTCATATAGTTTTGTATTCACTGCGGATGCTCAGTTTAGAAGAAGAACTGAAAATAAAACAGTGACATACGAGGAAATGTATAACGATCCGTACGATATCAATAAATTATTTATTGGGATTACACCTGCTTATGGCGATATTCATGTCACCAATATCACTTCTGGTTTTGGTGTAGATGCTACTTATTATTTGAAAGATAAGATGCATTTTAAGGCTCATGCTAGAACACCTTATTTTATAGGGAGTGATTTTGCGAGAAATGCAGCTCAGAAGAATGGATTTGATCCTCAATCAAGATCTAGAACCTATTTCTTTGCAGAAGCAAGTGCTTCCTACCACATATGGGATAAAGAACAAGAATCAGAAAGCTTGATTCCACTATATTCTAAAAATTATCAAGGGGCAGAATGGGCAGCTAAAGTTCCTCAAAGAGCTCCAATACCTAATAAGAGAAGAGAAATATTATTTGCTCGATTAGGAGGGGTTTATTATGAAACTACATCTGAACTTAGCAGAGCTATAGAAGCTCAAGGGGTAGAAGTACCCGGATCTTTTGGCTCAGGTGATCAAATGGTAATGGATACTATATCTGGTGCTCAGGGACAAGCTATTTTTGGTAATGTTTTGGGAGCAGGCTTAAGCGTTGGTGGTGGCTTCACCTGGATTAAAAACTTTGCTGCAAAACCTGATAAAACCTACGAAGAACTTGTGGATGATCATGTTTTTACCACTTTTATGGATTTGTTTATTTTCCCAATGGTAACGGTTGAAAACTTTTTTCACCAGCCAGCAGGATCAACACAATTCTTTGAGTACGATGCTTCAACTATTAATACTTTTATGTTTGGAGGAAGAATTGGAATTGATGGCCATTTTAATCGTACTTTGGGTTGGGGCTATGGTGCTGAAATAGGAATAAGACCTGGTTTAGAGAAAAGAGGTTTTTATGGTCTTTTGAAAATTACTTTCCCAATGTATGGAACTAAGTTAGACTACAATGTGGAGGCATTTGGTAGATAAGATTGCCAGGAATAATTATCTGCCCCACATACTTTAACAGTTAAACTTCTAGTTTCTCAAAGTCTTTCCAAACTAATTTCAAATTAGTATTTGTGTTTTTCGACTAAATAATAATACTTATTATGTATTAGTTGATTTTAATGCTTATTTTAATTTTTTAAAATATTCTGAAATTAAAATAATCTAGCATAATGGGAGTATTAGATCTTATTACTCTGCTCATTTTCTTAGCAGCGGTTTTTACCTTTATTAATGTCAATTATTTAAAATTGCCATCAACTATTGGGTTAATGATAATTGCATTAGTCCTGTCTGTTTTAATTCTTTTATCAGGTTATGTATTTCCTGAGATTACTGATTTAGCCATATCAATTGTCTCAGAGTTTGACTTTAAAGAAGTTCTTCTCGATGTAATGCTGAGTTTTTTATTATTTGCAGGAGCCTTATCCATAAATGTGAAAAACCTTAGAGAAGAACGGTGGCCCATTTTGATTTTCGCAACAGTTGGAGTTCTGATTTCTACTTTTATTGTAGGCTTTTTGATGTTTTATATTTTTAGCTTTTTTGGATATGAGATTGATTTAATTTATTGCTTATTATTTGGAGCTTTAATTTCACCCACAGATCCTATAGCTGTTTTGGCATTGCTTTCTGAAGCAAAAGTTTCGAAAAAGCTTGAAATTAAAATTGCAGGAGAGTCTTTATTCAATGATGGTATTGGGGTTGTTGTTTTTATTACAATTCTTGGTTTAGCGCAATCTGGAGTTGAGAATTTCAGTATAGTTAGTACATTAGGATTATTTGGAGTGGAAGTTGGTGGGGGAATTTTATTAGGAGCTATTTTTGGATTCTTAGGATTGAAATTGCTAGAAATTATTGATAATGCCCATGTTGAATTAGAAGTATTGGTGACATTATCCTTAGTGATGGTATCTTATCGTGCAGCTGAATTCTTGCACATTTCAGGCCCATTAGCGGTAGTTATCTTAGGATTATTTTTAAGTAAGGAAGGACATGCTGCGGAATCTGAGAAAGCAACAGGCGATTACGTTTATAAGTTCTGGCATTTAGTAGATGAAGCTCTAAATGCCATTTTATTTATTTTAATCGGACTTGAGATTATAGTCATTTCTAAAGAATATCATCCTGATTATTTCTTGATTGGATTATGCGCTATAGTAGTAGTTTTATTTGCTCGTTTAATTGGAGTTGGAATCCCCGTTAAGATTATGGAGCGGCTCAGATCTTTTGAGAAAAATACCCTAGCTATACTTACCTGGGGTGGTTTGCGTGGGGGTATTTCAGTTGCATTGGCACTTTCAATTCCTGATGATTTCGAGGCAAAAAATATAATTCTCTCAGCTACTTATTCTGTAGTTGTCTTCTCAATTCTTGTACAAGGATTAACGATTAAAAAGTTAGTGCCTAAAAAAATATAAACACTTAATTTTAAATAGTATTAGTAGAGCATTCAATTTTAATGCTCTACTTTTATTTTATACTTACCCAAAAGCCCAGGGAGACCATCGATAGAAAATTTCGCATTTTTCAGTTTATTCATTTCTGGATCAAAGTTGTAGTTTTGTGCATTTCTAAAATCTGCTTTTTGCAAATCACAATTTTCAAAAATTGCTCCTGATAAATCCGATTGCTGAAATTGTGAATCACGGAGATCACATTCAGCAAAATCCACTTCAATAAGTTTTGATTCGATAAATTTAGTTTTAGGTAGTTGAAGTTGAAAAAACACAGAATGATTAAGTTGGCATCCATCAAAACTCAAGGATAATCCAAAAGTATTACAATCATCAAAATGAACTCCTAATATTTTGCAGTCTTTAAATTTAACTGATTGTAAAGATGTACTATTCATTTTTACTGAACTTAAATTACAATCTTCAAATTCACAATCCATAAATTTTAAGCTTGAAAGGTCACAATTTTGAAAGTTGCAATTTTTGAATTTACAAACTTCGTATTCAGCATTTTCAATCCCAGATAAAGTGAAATCTTTGTTGGTAAAGGTCTCGTCTGCTACGATTTTTTCCATTTACTTAAGTTGCTTTGTTTTAGCTGCAAATTAGGATTTTATTTTTTTAAAAGGGGTTTGATACTGATTTTTGCAATCCCCATGACAATTGTCATTAAATTCGTAACTTTTGTTACGCCTCATTCAATGTTACTACACTAATTTTGTTTTATCAATTTGGGAAAATGATGGGATGCATTATTTGAACAATTTGTTAAATGAATGTTTAAATGAGAATAAAACTTAAAAGAAATATTTTATGAGTCAATTATTAGATTGGATAAGTCAACCATGGCCTTGGTATGTCGCAGGTCCTTTGATCGCAATGGTTATGTTTTCAATGTTGTTTTTTGGAAAATCATTCGGGCTTTCAGCTAATTTAAGAACCATGTGCTCCATTTTAGGTGCTGGGAAGTCTTGCGATTTTTTTGATTTTAATTGGAGGGATCAAATGTGGAATTTGGTATTTGCTGCAGGTTTGGTTTTAGGTGGTTTAATATCCTATTTATATCTAGGTTATGAACCCGCTGCTAATATTTCTGAAACCACTATTACTGAATTAAAAGCTTTTGGAATCGAAAATCCAGGTGAGAATGTAGTGCCTACTGAAATTTTTAATTGGGAAAATTTATTAACTGTGCAAGGCATATTGTTTATGGTTGTAGGTGGATTTTTGGTTGGCTTCGGTACACGATACGCTGGTGGATGTACTTCTGGTCATGCGATCTCTGGTTTAAGTGATTTACAACCAGCCTCGCTATTGGCTGTAGTAGGTTTCTTTATTGGTGGCCTGGTGATGACCTACTTTATATTACCACATTTACTAGTAATGTAATCATTCACAATTTTTGAAAAGAAAACGGTCAATGACCGACTTATTATTGAGGCTGTATAGTGCAAATAATAAACTGTAGTCTCACAATGATAAAAATTTAATTTAATCAAATAAAATAGATGAAATTTTTAAGATATTTATTAATAGGAACCGTATTTGGCATTACACTGGCAAAAGCTGAAGTGATTTCATGGTTTAGAATTTATGAGATGTTCAAATTTCAGTCCTTTCATATGTATGGGGTGATTGGTTCTGCAGTTTTAGTAGGAATTATAGTAATTCAAATCATTAAAAGAAATAAATTAAAATCAATTGATGGTGAAAGAATTATCATTGCTCCAAAGCAATTTAGTTGGTCAAGATATATTATCGGAGGCTCAATATTCGGTTTAGGGTGGGCTATGACAGGCGCTTGTCCTGGTCCTATGTTCATTTTGTTGGGAAATGGTGTAGGTGTAATCTTAGTAGTGATAGCATCTGCTGTTTTGGGAACTTATGTTTACGGTAAAATAAGGCATAAATTACCTCACTAAAGTTTAGGTCTTCAGTATTCGGCTGACCTTTATTTAACTTAATTCTAGGGAAATGGACTTTTTAAAATTGATCAGAATGACAACGGCAGTAATGTCAGTCATTCTGGCTATTGTTACAATACTTTTCATTGCAGTTATTTTTATTGAAGATGCTCCTCAATGGATGGGAGTTTCTTCAAAAGCTGATCAGGAATGGCATTTGCCGAATATTGAAACTGATCTACCAGATGGTAAGAAGGGGAAACAAGTGAAGTTTGGCTATTTATTGGCTACTGAATCTCCAAAATGGATGGGGCCTCAAGTCATTAATAAAGATAAAAGGCTCTATTCGGGGAATAATTTAACTTGCCAAAATTGTCATTTAGAAGCTGGAACAAAAGCTGGATCAGGTTCGTGGGTAGGAGTAACCAATCGATTTCCACAGTTTAGGGGCAGGGAAAATAAAATTGGGACTATTGAAGAACGAATTAATGGCTGCATGGAACGGAGCATGAATGGAAAAGCGCTACCAAAAGATTCAGAGCAGATGCAGGCTTTAGTGGCCTACATGGAATGGCTGAGTGAGGGAGTCCCTGATGATACAGCTAGTTGGTATAAAGGATTTATAAGTATAAAAATACCTGCAGTAAAAGCAGATACAATTTTTGGAAAACAAGTCTATATCAATGAATGTCAGGTTTGCCATGGTGAAGATGGGCAAGGGACAAAACTAGCTGATGATAGAAAAGGCTATCAATACCCACCACTTTGGGGAGATGATTCATTTAATCATGGCGCTGGTATGCATAGGGTTTTAACTGCAGCACAATTTATTAAAGCTAATATGCCTCATCTTATTGCTTCCAAATCTAACCCTAAATTAACGGATGAAGAAGCTTTTCATGTGGCAGCTTACATCAACAGTTTTGATAGACCTCAAAAGCCGGATACCGATAAGGATTTTCCTGACTTGAAATTGAAACCTGTTTCAACAGCTTATGGTCCATGGGATGATCCATTTCCAGCAGAGCAACATAAATTCGGGCCTTTTCAACCAATTGTTCAGTATTATGATAGTGTTTATCAAATCAAGAAAACCAAATAAATGAAGTTTACTTCTTTAGTTAGTATATTCTTATTGTTACCATTATTCCTATTTGCTCAAAAGGAAGATACTAAAAAGGAAAAAGGAAATTTAAGTGGTCAGTGGCGTAATTACTACATGCATTCTTTTAATGAAGGGAATCTACAAGATTGGTATGCAGTGGCTACTGGACTAAAGTTAAGATACACTTACGATTTTAATAAAAATTGGCAAATAGGTGGGGCGGTTTATAGTAGTTGGAATACTGGTCTAAGTAATGTTGAGAGCCTTGATCCTTCTACTGGCAGAGGGAGTAGATATGTTTCTGGGAATTTTAATGTGCAGGATCTTTCTCAACGATTTATAGCCTATCCAGGAGAATTATATGTTCAATATAAAACTGGAAATCATCAAGTGAAAGTAGGGCGCCAAGGCTTCTTTTCCCCCTTTATGAATGGGCAAGATGGCAGGATGATTCCAACGCTTTTTGAGGGTGCTTTTTATAAATATGAAAAAATAGATAATGTCAAATTTCAACTTGGAGCAATAAACAGAATTGCCCCAAGAAGTTATAATGGCTTTAAAAATATTGGACGGACGCTGGGTGTTTATCCTGTAGGAAGGAGTGTAGATGGACAAGGAAGTGAGTATCGAGAAAATTCCGAATCGGATTATATAGTCCTATTTAATACTGATTATCATTTCAAAAATTTAAAGATTGAGCTTTGGGATTATTATGTAGACAATATTTTTAATGTATTGTATGTAAAGCCAACTTATAATATTAAAAACTCTGGTTTAACTTTAGCTTTTGAATGGCTTTTACAAAATAGAGTAGGCGATGGTGGAAATTCTGACCCAGCCTTGAAATATGTTCAAAATAAATCTGCACAGATTTTTGGAGCTCAAATTTCACATTCCATTCAAAATGGGAAAATAAGTTTGGGATATGATCATATAACCAGACAAGGTAGGTTTTTATTTCCAAGAGAGTGGGGAAGAGAGTTTTTATTCAGCTTTCAAAAAAGAGAAAGAAGTGAAGGGGTTGGAGATAATCATGCGATGGTGATCTATCTTCATCAAAATCTCAAATTTTCAGATCAGAAATTAAAGTCTATACTAAGTATAGGACATCAATGGAGACCATCAGTGTCTGAGCCCACTTTAAACAAATATGCTATTCCCAACTATATGCATATCAACTTAGATCTGTTTTATGAAAATGCTAAATGGAAAGGCTTAAAACCTGAAATGTTACTGACTTACAAACATGCAACAGGCGACTTCCCTGATAACCCGGTTTTTATTTTGAATAAAGTCAATCTGTTTTTGATAAGTGCTGTGCTGAATTATACCTTCTAAGATGGCCTGAGACTCAAATTTAGCAGGCGGGTGTATTCTTAACTCATCTTATTCTTCTGGAGGAATTATTGATTTAAGTAATTAATTTAGTTGTCTTTTATGAAAGTAAAAGAAGTAAAGCAAATGATAAAATGATTAAGCTCAATATTAAAAATATGTAGCGAGCAGTTGTACATTTGGAAACAAAAATCTGCATCAATTCAAGATGCAGATTTTTGTTCAATAGATGTTTAATAAGTTCTGTTTTATACCTTACCCAGTTTATGAAATATCCTCTCATAAATATCAAGTTTACCTAATGGTTTTATTGAAATTTATAGTTGGTCTTAGGTACTGTTGAGAATGAATAAGTACCTAAGGACTTACTATATGCCCTTCCATCCAGAACAGGTGACACTGGAGAATTTTCTTTCAAATATTCCTCCACTACATCATGGATTGTATAATCCATAACTTCCACATCTTTTACATTAGGCATTCTGCAGAGATTATCAATTGGGTCACCAGGTCGCACGCATGCAGATATAGAGTAAAATTTATCATCCTGCATCGGTTTTCCCTTTACTGTGATGGTATTGATACGATGACCTCTTTCACTTTCACTATCAAAATCGACTTCCATACCTGAAAAACGAACCAGCCAACCACCGAAACGTTCGGTAGGGTTTTGGGAAAATGCATTGTGCATTTCTTTCTCTAACCATTCCTTGATTTGCTTCCCAGTGGCTTTTCCAGTCTTCACTTTTTCGTTAACAGGAAGTAAGTTCCATAAGTTAGCCCTTGTGATTGCCGCTGCTTTGCCGTTTTCTGGAACAATCGGGTTTCCAAACCTGAAACCATTTGAAATGGCTATATCTACACCAGTTTTCCAGCGGGCAGCATCCGTAATCATATTATCAATTGGATTTTCAACTGTCAAGTATCGATATATCGGAGTATTTGTATACCCAATTACAGTTTCTAGATTTTCCTTAAAGGGGGACTTTTCTTTGTCTACAAGAGCTTGAATGTCTGAATTTGCAGGGTAAACATCTGGATCGACATCAATCAGTTCATATTCATCACCAACAAATTGTCCATCAACAAAATTTAAAGTCAATTTCCCTACAAATGAACCGAATGCTCCGGGTTCTGTAACCTTGGCATACTTACCCTGAATTGGCTTTCGCACACGCTCATGTGTGTCATTTCCCAAAATATAGTCCACATTCTCAGCAATAGGGTTGCTAGCGAGTTCAACTTGTTTAAATACACCGATATGGGTCACCAAAAAAAGGATATCCACTTTTTCATTAGTCTTAATTTCATCTATATTTTTTTTCAGATCATCAGTAAGACCAGTAAAAGTAATTCCCTTACTAAAAATAGGGTTTTGTCTGATAGGTACAGCCGGATCATTAATGCCTATGAAACCAATCCTGACTCCTTCTATTTCCTTAATGGAATAAGCTGGAAACAATGGTTCCTTAGTCTTTTCATGATACATATTTTGCATTATCACATCGGTTTTGTAATTATTCATTACCTCCATCATCACTTCCTTTCCATAAACCACTTCCCAGTTTCCTGGGATAATAACGTCATAGCCCATCTTACTAATAATGTCGGACATTACCTTACCTTTGGAGAGTGCGGCATATCCACTGCCTTGTATCAGGTCGCCACCATCTACAATAATTGTCCTATTAGGATTTTTTTGTCTTTCCTGTTCAAATAGGGTTTTGATGTTAGCAAGACCACCACGGTTTTTAAAAACTATTTCTCCATCCTCCCAAAACAATTCGGGATGTGTATCGAGCTGCCCATGTATGTCTGCTGTTTGCAGCACTGTAATACTCAAGGTGTCATTTCCTGCAGTGCTTTTTTCCGTATCCTTTGATTTATCATTTTTACAAGCTAAAGCAATTACAAAGAAGCTTATGAAGAGGATTGACTTTGTTATTTTTTTGACTGTCTTTTTCATAATCATAAGCTTATGCTTTTATATCCTTTTTTCTGAAGTTGAAAGTTATATAAAATACCATTTTCAACGATCTTTATTTTTTCAGGGGCTTTTGTTTTATCCACATCAAACTTTTTTAGTGAAAAACCACAGGCCTTAATTTGCACACCTGCTTTTTCAGCTCTTTCGATAAATGAATTGATTTTATCTGGATGGGTAATGTCTCCAATTTCCTGTCCACAAATCACGATTTGGAAATCACCAAAGGCATCTCCATCTTCAGCTTTTAGAGACTCGGCAGTTAGGATTATAGGTTGTAGTTGAGGAACCTTCCTTGTAATCACTATATAGTTGTTTTTGTCGGTATTGTCCTTTTGTTGGGCTTTTAAATTGCTTGTGCCAAAAATTGTAAGCACAAAAAGTAATAAACTAAATATATTCGTTTTCATTTTTTTGAAGTTTATGGGCATCATTCTGTATAATAAGGAATGCTACCTAAAATTAATTTTTTTTTAAATTGTGATTCAGGATTGACAAAGCGCGCCAATTGAACCGTTATTGTTTTTACTCAAATCCAGTAAGGAATATCTTATGATAGCTATCAAGACACTGGGTATAATCACTTGTCAATCAGGTTTTTCAATAGTAAATAGACAATCCCTTTAAACGATTATTTTCTCTTTTTTCTATCGTTATCCGCACTAAGCTGATTCAAATGAAATGGCAATTTTGAGTTAATTATTCCTAAAACCTTATGTTATATGTGCCTGGGAGGAGGTGAAAGATCATCTAGATATAGAGAAAGCAATCTTGAAGAGAAATATTTAGTAAAAATTTCTTGCTGACTAAATGTAAGTATAGGCAAGGCAAATAAATCAGTCTGAAATTGTGAATTACAAAAGCCAAGCAATGTTTTAACTTGTGTTAATGAGATTTTACTTGGTGAAACTTCTATTGTTTTTTTGGTCTTGATTGGGGAATTCATTTTTTTACAATATGGGTTGAAAAATGACACCGAGTGTTGATCCGACCACAAATTGAGACCCTTTGCATCCACTAATAGGGATTTACCCAAGAAAATGTATACCAAAAAAATTGCGATATGTATTTTGTAATGCATAGGTAATCTTCAATTTCAGATAATTAAATGAATATGTTTGTAACTTTTGTTACATTATATAGAGTGGTAGAGCACTTGATGTAAATGATTGGCGAACACTTACTTTTTATAAAACTGTAAGAAATAAAAGTAAACTTATGATTTTGATTGAGGGTGATTTTCCACTTGGTATTTTCCTGGTAAGGCAGAAAGCAAATAATCAAAAAAGCTCTTAATCTTCTTGATTTTATTTTTCCAAAGGATAGTTTCCTCTATATATTATAGAATTTTCAATGTATTGATATCACCTAATGTCTTTCAAATGAGGCAAAGAGAAAGAGCTTATTCTTTTATAGAATAGAAAAAGACTTCCTTTCGGAAGCCTTTTCAACATGAAACACCTTTCGGTGCATAACCATGGAAACGGTATTATTAATTTATACTAACCTTAATTCTGTAGGTCCTAGAACCTGACAGGTTTATTTAGGTCTACTAAAACTGCGCCTCTTCAGTTGAACCTTTCAATGCAGTAGTAGAAGATTTTCCTTGAGTAACTGCATTCTGAACAGCATCAAAATAGCCTGTGCCCACAAAAGCTTGGTGTTTCACCGCTTTGAAACCTTGTTTTTGCAAAGCAAATTCTCTTTGCTGTAATTCAGAATATCCAGCCATGCCTTTGTTTTTATAAGCTGTAGCCAATTCAAACATAGCAGTATTTAATGCATGGAATCCGGCAAGCGTGATGAACTGGAATTTATACCCCATTTCGGCTAATTTTTCACGGTATTCCAACATTTCACTTTCGGTCAGTTTAGCTGCCCAGTTGAATGAAGGAGAGCAATTATAGGCCAACATTTTATTAGGATATTTTTCTTTTAAGGCTTGTGCAAATTCTCTAGCTTCTCCTAAATCAGGATTTGAAGTTTCACACCAAACCAAATCAGCATAGGGAGCATAAGAAAGTCCTCTATTGATGGCTTGCTCTAATCCATTTTTTACACCAAAGAATCCTTCAGCAGATCTTTCACCAGTTAAGAATTGACGATCTCTTTCATCCACATCGGATGTCAATAAATTAGCTGCATCTGCATCGGTTCTTGCAATAATGATAGTAGGAACACCCATTACGTCAGTTGCCAGTCTTGCTGAAATCAGTTTATTGATGGCTTCTTGAGTCGGCACTAAAACCTTTCCTCCAAGGTGTCCACATTTTTTAGCTGAAGATAATTGGTCTTCAAAATGGACTCCAGCTGCTCCTGCTTCAATCATGCCTTTCATTAATTCAAAAGCATTTAAATTTCCTCCAAATCCAGCTTCGGCATCTGCTACTATGGGAGCCATCCAGTGAATATCACCCTCTCCACTTACAGATTGAATCTGATCAGCTCTCAACAAGGCATTGTTAATTCGCTTCACTACATTAGGTACACTGTCAGCAGGATATAAACTCTGATCAGGATACATCTGACCTGCTAAGTTAGCATCAGCTGCAACTTGCCATCCACTTAAATAAATAGCTTTTAAGCCAGCCTGAACTTCTTGTATGGCTTGGTTTCCTGTCAAGGCTCCTAAGCCAGAAACAAATTCTTCTGTTTTTAACAAATCCCACAATCTTTCAGCCCCCAATCGAGCTAAGCTATGGTCAATTTTAACGGTACCGGCTAATTTAACTACCTCTTCAGCAGTGTAAGTGCGTTCTACATCTTTCCATCTTGGGTTAGTGTCCCAATCTGTTACCAATTGATTGATTTTTTCTTGAGTATTCATGTCGTTTTAGTTTATAGTGTAATTTTAAATTGATTTATAAATGTGGATATGCTTTTAAAGTAAGGAAGTCTTCGAAATCCTCGCTCTTTACTAAGTTTTTCAGTAAATCACGGGCTATTGCTAGCTTTCCAGTTTCTACTCTTTCCTGACCCAGCATTTCTTTTACTTTCTCGGTTTCTTCTTCCAATAGCATGCAGAAGAGTGCTCTATTGAATATTTTTCCATTTTTGAAGGATACTTGATGGTGATACCATTGCCATAATTGAGCTCTACTGATTTCTGCTGTAGCGGCATCTTCCATTAAATTGTAAATAGCTGCTGCACCAGTTCCTTGCAACCAAGATTCGATGTATAAAAGCGCAACATTGATGTTCATTCGAACCCCTTTTTCAGTGACCTCTCCATACATCACATTCGGGCTGGTTAAAGCAGATGGAGTGGTAGAAAATTCTTCTTTAATTATGTGTTTTTGATGAGGTTTGTCACCAATAATTTGATCAAAAACCGCTTCAACAGCTGGTATTAATGCTGGATGAGCTACCCAGCTTCCATCATATCCTGCTAAAGCTTCTTCGGTTTTGTCATTTCTTACTTTGTCGAATATTTTTTCATTCTGCTCTTTGTCTTTTGTAGGGATGAATGCAGACATTCCGCCTATGGCATGCGCACCTCTTTTATGACATGTTTTTACCAATAGATTAGCATAAGCTTTCATGAAAGGGACTTGCATGGTCACTTGATTTCTGTCAGGCAGAATGTAATCTGATCTATCTCTGAATTTCTTGATAAAGCTAAAGATGTAATCCCATCTACCTGCATTTAAACCAGCCATGTGGTCTCTCAATTCATATATGATTTCTTCCATTTGGAAAGCTGCCGTGATGGTCTCTACCAATACTGTTGATTTGATAGTGCCAACCGGAATTCCTAATTCGTTTTGGGCAAATACAAATACTTCATTCCATAACCTGGCTTCACATCTGTGTTCTAATTTTGGTAAATAAAAGTAAGGACCACTTCCATTTCTAATTAGTTCATGAGCATTGTGGAAAAAGTATAATCCGAAATCGAAAAGTGAAGCGGAAATCTGCTCTCCATTCACTAAAAAGTTTTTCTCGGATAAATGCCATCCTCTAGGTCTCACTTTTAGAACAGCAGTTTTGTCTTTTAATTTATAGGTCTTACCATTGTCGGCAGTAAAGTCAATTTGTTTTCTGATTGCATCATATAGGTTTTGCTGGCCTTCCGTTATATTTTTCCAAGTTGGACTAGTTGCATCTTCAAAATCAGCCATGAAGACCTTTGCTCCAGAGTTTAGGGCATTGATGATCATTTTTCTATCAACTGGCCCTGTAATTTCTACCTTTCTATTCTGTAGGTCTTTTGGTAAAGGAGCAATTCTCCAATCAGGATCATTACGAATATGCTCTGTGGTTTTCGGGAAGTCCAAATCTTTTCCATGTCTTATTTGGTCATAGACTTGCTCTCTTCTACCTAGTAGTTCAAATCTTTTTTCATTAAATCTTTGATGAAGTTTATTCAAAAATGAAATGGCTTCCTCAGTCAATAGATTAAAGCCTTCTTCTTTCTTTCTAGTTTTTCTTAATTGTGCTGATGTAGTTTCCATTTGAGTATCAGTTTTTTAGGTGATCGATAATTCAAATGTAGGCCAGCGAAAAATAAATAACAAGCGAATATTCGCTATTGGATTTTATTCGCTATATTAGCGAATGACTTTAAAAGAAGCAGTGATTAATTAGAGTACTGAAAAAAAAATGAAAAAAGTTTATTCGCTTTTTTGGAGAATGATCGAAACGGGAAATTTGTGAAAAATCAAAGCACGTCAAGAAATAAATCCAGATTAGATTTTTCTTTATGGATGTCTAAATGCTATTAAGTTAAGACATGTTTCATTAAGTAGTTTTTCGCTTTAGCGAAAAATCTTTTGTTTTCTTTTGACTGTTCTGTGGTAAAAAAGTAATGTTTGTTAATCTGAATAACCGGTAGCAAATTTTCATCACAAAGAGACAAGAGAACATAAAGTAAATAACCAAATGTTATTTTTCAGGATTACAATTAGACATATGTATCCATAGCCCGACTTGAAGGAATTAACACATAAACAACTAAAAATGGCTATATCTCAAGAAAATGTAAAATTGATTTTTGGATTAAAAGTACGGCAGTTACGGTTAGAAAAAGGCTTGTCTTTTGCACAATTATCAAAGCAAACTGGTTTATCGGCCTCTTACTTAAACGAAATAGAAAAAGGCAAGAAATATCCTAAAATTGAGAAGATCAATATACTATCGGAAACATTGGGAGTCAGTTTCGATGATTTAGTTTCATTGCAGTTGAGTAAAAAGCTGGCACCATTGGGAGAATTATTGCAATCAAATCTTTTTAAAGAATTGCCTTTTGAGCTTTTTGGAATTGAACCAGCTAATCTATTAGACCTATTAAGCAATGCTCCTGCAAAATTAGGAGCATTTTTGAGCACTCTTATTGAAATCAGTAGGAATTACGGGTTAAGAGTGGAGAGTTTATACCTTAATATGTTACGTTCTTTCCAGGAAATGCACGATAATTATTTTGAGAGTATAGAAGAAGCTGTTGAAGAATTTAGAATGCAGTTTTTTGAAGAAGGTTCTTACGCATATAATTTTCAGCAATTTGAAGAAATTCTGAAATTAGAATATGCTTTTCAGGTTTTGCCAAAGGGATTAGAGCATCAGCAGGAACTCAAGCCTTTGCGCTCGATGACGATACAGGGAGAGAACCCTCAGTTATTGATGAATCCTAAATTGACCGAATCACAGCAGCTCTTTACAATGGCAAAAGAACTGGGTTATCAAACTTTAAAACTGAATCCGAGACCTTATACTTCCAGTTGGATTTCAGTGAATTCATTTGAAGAGGTTTTGAACAATTATAAAGCTTCATATTTTGCTTGTGCGTTGGCATTACCCGAAAAAATCATAGTAGAAGATTTAAGAAAATTTCTTTCAGAACCACAGTTTAATGAAGATTTATTGCTCAATATTTTAGAGACTTATCAATGTACACCTGAAATGCTGATGCATAGGATGACCAATTTATTACCTAAGGTTTTTGGCATAAAAGAATTATTCTTTTTACGTTTCAGTACTTCAAATGAAGAAACTTTTAAGCTAACAAAGGAAATGCACCTTTCTGGTCTGCACAACCCACATGGAACGGCATTAGACCAGCATTACTGCAGAAGGTGGGCTTCTATAGAGATTTTAAAAGAATTGCGAAATCAAGAAGGGGATAATGATAAAGTTAAATGCAAAGTACAAAGAAGTCAGTATGTAAATTCTGATAATGAATATTTAATAATAAGCCTTGCTAAGCCGAGTAATAAAAATATTGGTCAAAATAGTAGTGTTTCCATTGGCTTGTTAATCACCCCTGCTATGAAACGAAAAGTGAAATTTCACAACGACCCTGTGGTACCGATTAGAATAGTAAACGAAACTTGTGAGACTTGCCCGCTTTATGATTGTCTTGAAAGAGCTGCACCTGCACATGTTTATGAAGAAGCCCAGCAATTAAATGCTATGAAGAAGGCTGTGGATTTGTTAACCCGTCAGTAAACGAATGGATCCAAAATTATGGAATTAAGAAAATTTGGAAATTAGGTTTGATCTGTAACTTAAGTTACAGCTTAAATTCTTTTAATGATTATATTTATAGATAGTCACTAAAAATTAATCATTATGCAAGCCAATATGGGAACTGCTGATAAAACGATAAGAATTTTATTAGCCATTACAGTCGGAGTTTTGTATTACTTTGGAGTTATCTCCGGAACTTTAGCCATTATATTAGGGATTTTGGCTTTAATATTTGTCATCACGAGTTTTATAAGTTTTTGCCCACTTTATTTACCTTTTGGGATCTCAACGAGAGGGAAATCAGCTAAAGAATAGTCTAAAAATTAAAAAAAAGCGACTCAGATGAGTCGCTTTTTACCATTAAACAATTATGAAAACTACTACTATAAAACAGTAAATGAGACTACTACAACATCTCCGTTGAAAGTTTCAGGACCATCTCCATTATCTGGGAAGCCATACTCTCCATCAACTGGATCTTCTACATGTAGCATTGGAAATAAAACATCTCCCGTAGTCACAGTTCCGGCTGAAACATCAACCATAACATCAGTATTTATGCCAGCATTTACAAAAGTTTGACCAATAACTGGTCCAGGAGTACCCTCTCCATTGTCCTCATGAATTACTATCCAACCATCAATTGCAGCATCTACTTCAGCAATGGTTACCATATCATTTGTTACAATTTGGTTCTCTGCTGTTACGTTTGGTGCTGAAATTTCAATTGAACTGAATGTTATAGGATTGTCAAACCCGTTTGCTCCATCAAATTCATAAGTCCCAATAGTGCCGTTGTCATTATGTAACATTATCCACAATGTTTCTCCATCCACTAGCTCTTCAGTAAATGAAATCTCCACATTCTCAGTGGTACCAGCTTCTAAAGCAACAGGTTCTGAAATAATATCGGGCGCTACAAATGATCCATTTCCATTATCTCTATGAACCACTACCCAAGAAGGTTGGCTAACCGTAATGCTTTCAACAACTACTTGAGTTTGAGAAACAGTCTGATTGTTTGCTACAAACTCACCTGCGGGAGCTTCAATTGTAATATCCTGAGTAGTAATCGGGCCATCAAAGCCATTTGCACCATCAAATTCATATTCACCGATCACACCATTTTCAGTATGGATCATGATATAAATAACATCTCCTCCATTTAAAGGATTGTCTTGATTTATTTCAATTTCTACATTAGTGTTTGATCCAGCTTCTAATTGAACTGGAGTTGAAATAATTCCCGGAACTTCAGGACCATCTCCAGCTTCATTACTAGCGTGTACCACTACCCAGGCTTTGGAATCAACTGTTAATTCAGAAACCGTAATGGTATTTCCTTGAACAATTTGATTTTCAGCAGTAATGCTTCCAGTTGGAGCTTCGGTTTCAAAACCTACTACTACCACATTATCCCCAAATATTTCTGGACCGTCACCATTATCTGGAAAACCATATTCTCCATCAGCTGGACTCTCTATATGTAGCATCGGAAATAACATTTCACCACCTGAGAAGGTAGCATCACCTAAATCAATCATTACATTTGAGTTACTACCAGCTTCCACAAAAGTTTGACCTATAACAGGACCTGGATTTCCTTCTCCATCGTCTTCATGGATTACGATCCATCCGTCAACAGCGGCATTTACTTCATCCATGATCACCATGTTTTCATTTACTACCTGATTGCTAACCGTTACACTTGGTGCAGAAAGTGTTATTTCACTCATCACAATTTCACCTTCTTCTGTTGTGATTGGAGCATCCAAGCCATTTGATCCATCAAATTCGTAGTTACCTGCTTCTCCGTCATCCGTATGTAACATGACCCAAACGCTTGCTCCATCTGAAAGGCTAGAGAAATCATTTAGTGTTACTTCGATTTCACTGCTTTCGCCAGCTTCTACTAATACTGGTTCTGAAATGATATCAGGAACCACTGGTCCCCCTTGCTCACTTGCATGAACTACAATCCAACCATCTTGATCCAAATTTACATTAGACACTATTATGGTATTTTGAGAGATGCTTTGATCAGAAACCGTCAGCATACCTGTTGGCATTTCAGGCTCTATCATTTCATCATCCTCATTATTACAAGCTGTAAAAATTAAGCTTGATGCTGCTATTCCTACCAGCGTGCTTTTCATTAAAGCTTTTAAATTTTGTCTTTTCATCATCATAATACTTTTGTTTTGATTTCGAAATGATTTACGCAATGGATTAAATACCGGATTTCATGATGGTTTAAATTTTACCTAATAGTATTTTAAAACTATGTGAATTAAGTATTCAATTCATTGATTTATAGAATATTATGTTTAGATTAAATGTTTTAAATAATTAGTAATCAAATCCTCAATTGATAAATGAATTATATTTATTTTAGATTTGTATAATTATTTTAAGGGCTATAGATATTATTTCTTTATCATTACAAATCCATAACAATAGACAAATGCGTAGGTTAGTGTAGATTTATAATCAACCAACTTAAAATATGAATAGAATATTTAATAAAGTTTTATCTTTAATAATGCTTTTAATTTTCATTAGTGGCTGTGCATATGAAAGAATTGCATCTCCTGAAAGTGATTGTGACATCGAGCCATTTGAAGTAGTCATTGAATCAGTTCAAAATACTTCCTGTGCAGAATCATCTGGTGAAATTGTAGTCATGGTAAATGGAGATGGCCCTTTTCAATATCAGATAAATGAAGAAGGGTTTAATGAAAACAATGTATTTAGTGGACTATCTGCTGGGACTTATACTATAGAAGTAAAAGCTGTAAATACAAATTGCATAAGTGAAGCAGTTGATGTAAAAATAGAAAATGAGGATGGTCTACAACTTTCTTTGATTGAAAAGAATAATTCTGAATGTGGTGAAAAAACTGGAAGTATTACAGTGGAACAGGAAGGTGGCGTAGAACCCATTGAATACATCATCAATAATGATATAGTTCAGGGCAATCCTGAATTTACTGGCTTGGAAAATGGGGATTATACCATTTTGGCACGTGATGCTAATGGTTGTGAAGCTGAAATTTCAGGCATAGAAATCAAAACAAATATTAGTTTTAGTAATAATGTTAAACCAATAATTGCTAATAATTGTGCGGTGAGCGGATGTCATAACGGATCTCAGTCACCTAATTTATCAATAGATGAAAATATAATTCAAAATGCTTCAAGAATTAAAAGTAGGACGGGCAATGGAACTATGCCTCCAGCAGGCAGGTCTGATTTAACAGATGCTGAAATTCAGACCATTGCTTGTTGGGTAGATGACGGAGCTTTAGATAATTAGAAATATGAAAAAAATACTAGCAGTTTTAATCATACATCTTTGGGTATTCAATTTGTTAGCTCAGGAAGATCGAGAAAAGGTATTTAGAGATACTCGGGTTGTAAATGGTCATTCCACGGAGGTACTTCCAAAAGGCATGATGAAATTTATCATTTCTCATAGATTTGGAGCAATAAGCTCGGGTGTTCAGCAACTTTGGGGCTTAGATAATTCTACCATTAGAATTGGGCTGGATTATGCTTTAACAGACAATATTGATGTTGGATTTGGCAGAAGTTCTCTACAGAAACACTATGATTTTTATTTGAAGTATAGAATTCTCCAACAAAGAAAGGAGGGTGGAAGTCCTGTTTCATTGGTTTACTATACCAATGCAGCAGTCAGGACAATTCAAACTCCTCAAACTGAGGATTTATCACTTATAGATAATTTGACTTATGTACATCAATTACTTCTAGCGAGAAAGTTTAATGAATTTATAAGTTTTCAGATTATGCCAACTTACGTTCATCGCAATTATGTATTGGATTTAGAAAGTAATAATGATATTTATAGTTTAGGAACTGCGAGTAGAATCCAGATAAGCAAAGTTTTAGCATTTAATCTGGAGTATTATTTCAATTTACCCGATCAATTGGCTTCACAATATCAATCATCAGCCGGCTTAGGAATTGAACTGGAAACTAAGGGACATATTTTCCAATTAAATTTCACGAATTCCTTAGGGATGATTGCTCCATTATATATAGCTGAAACTACAGGATTGATTGAGAATGGAGATATTCATTTCGGTTTTAATATAACCAGAGATTTTAAAGTTGGGGCAAGAAAATAATAGGATCAGATGCGCAAATTAAAATACAAATATTGGTTTATTTCATCATTATGTTTAGTGCTTTTAATAGCTTCTTTTACTCCCACAAGTAATAAGGAAATTAAACCAAAGCAAAATTTAATAGATGTGCTAAAATCATTAGGGCAAGATTATCCGGAGCATTACATTGAAAATCCTGATTCCATAGATATTAAAAGGGGTTATGATCTTATTCATGTTGGAAAAACTAATCCACCAGATGGATTTGCTTCAAAAGCGATAAGTAGATTTTATACCTGTACGAGCTGTCATAATGTAGAAAGAGAAGATCCAAATTTAACTTTGGTTGATCAAGATGCTCGCTTGGAATATGCTATGGAAAACCAGCTCCCATATTTACAAGGTTCTACCTTTTGGGGTATAGTCAATAAGGAATCATGGTATAATGATGATTACATTTTAAAATATGGTAGTTTGGTAGAAAAAGCCAAAGGAAGTTTAAAAGAAAGCATCCATTTATGTGCTACGGTTTGTTCACAAGGGAGGGAATTGGAAGATTGGGAGATGAAAAGTATTCTTTCCTATTTTTCAACGCTTCAAATGAAAGTAGAAGATTTAGAATTAGGAAATGAAGATATGGATTATATAAATCAATTGGCAAAATCAGATAAGGATAGTGCAATAGCATTTATTAAGTCTCATTACTTAACCAAATCTCCTGCCACATTTGCTGAATTACCTGAAAGTAAGGAAGAGGGCTATCCTTTTGAAGGTAGACCTCAATATGGAAAAGCGATTTACGAGCTGGGATGTCAGCATTGCCATCATGCTTATGGCGAAAGTGATTTAGTATTGGACAACTCAATTCTCACTTTTAAATGGTTGAAAAAACATATGCCCGAGAATAGTAAAAAGTCTATTTATGAAATTATTAGAAATGGTTCTTATTCTGAATTGGGTCATAAGGAGTACATGCCCAACTATACTTTGGAAAAAATGAGTCATCAACAAGTGGAAGATTTAAGAGCCTATATTGAAATGAAATTGAAGTAAAATACGGTTTATACTTTTTAAAGATTTACCCTTAAAAATCCCTTTCAAAGCGTATATTTGCCAATATGATTTCCAAAAAATCGAAATACGCCATTAATGCATTAGTCCATTTGGGCAGAAAATATAAAGAAGGCCCAATATTAATCAGTACCATATCTGAGGAAGAAAATATACCCCATAAATTCTTGGAGGCTATACTTTTGGAATTGAAAAATGATGGTATTTTAGGTAGTAAAAAAGGAAAAGGTGGAGGTTATTACCTTCGCAAAGATCCCGAAACAGTTAATTTAGCCCAAGTTTTGAGGTTATTTGATGGCGCTATTGCTTTACTTCCTTGCGTTACTTTCAAATTTTACGAACGTTGCGAAGAATGTAAAGACGAAGAAACCTGTTCAATCCGTGAGGCATTCTTAAAAGTTCGCAATGAAACCGTAAAGATTTTTAAAAGCCAAACCTTAAAAGGACTTTTGGATAGGGAGAAAAAATTGATTGCTAAGAAGAAGGGGTGAGTTTATAATTAAAACCATGCCATGCGAACTTACTTGTTAGGTTAGAAATAACTGTCGTCCCTTCTAAGGTGGCTGATGCGCAACTACCTTCGCAGGGATGACGCTTCGAGCTAGTTTTTTTGAGAACGTAGAGACTTTTTAAGCCATAGATTGGGGTTTTACCCCTCCTTCAAAGGAAACTCAATAGTAAACCTAGTAAAAACAAATTCTTCAGTTTCTACTTTAAGTGTACCTCCAATTTTCTCAACGGCAACTTTAACTAAATATAAGCCCAATCCATTGCCAATAGATTTTTCAGAGCCCCGGTAAAACATTTCAAATATTTTCGGAAGTTGCTTTTCAGGAATTCCTACACCATTATCTTCAATTGAAAGGTAGAAAGTATTATTTTTTCTTAGCGTGCTGAGCATTATTTCTTGCTGTGATTTTTTATCATCGGAATAGATGAGCGCATTTTCTAGCAAGTTCATTAAAATCAACTCCAGCATTTTTTCATCCGTTTTTAATTCATTTTCATTTTTTAAATCGAAATGAAATTTGAATTTGGACTGCTCTACTAAAGGACTAATTTTTTCCATTACTTCTCTGAAGATAGTCGGAATATCAATGGGATTATATTCAACTTTTGAGTTGTAGATATTATGGACTTGAGTTAGTTTGCCCAACAAAATATCCATCTCTTTGGTGGTCTTTTCAATTAAGTCCAAATATCGATCAGATTTGGATTCAGGATTTTCAAACCTTGCAAGAGCCAATATTCCCTTAATTCTACTGATAGGTCCTTTTAAATCATGAGAAGTTTTATAGGTGAAAGTATCTAAATCTTTATTCGTTTGCTGTAGTTTTCTGATCGTATCTTTTATCTTGGCTGTTCTTTTTTCAACTCTTGTTTCAAGTGCTTGATTCAGTTCTTGAAGTTTATTATTTACGGCAATAATTTGTTCTTGTGAACTCTCTAATTCCTGATTTTTCTCTAAAATATCATCACGCTGCTGACTAATTTCCTCATTCAGGTTTGACATTTTAAGTAATTGCTTCTCTATAACTTTTTTCTGTTGGATCACTTCAAAAGTACGGTCAGCCACTATCAATTTCAGTCTTTTTCTATGCTGTCGGACTCTGTAAGTATAGGCTAACATCAAAACCCAAATAATACTTACCACAATTATGCTGAAAATCAAATATGCCCAAGTGGTTTGATACCAGGGCGGTAAAACTTTAAATTTATAAACAGCAGTTTTGCCTTCAGTATCGTATAAATTTTTAGATTTTACTTTGAATTGATAATTCCCTGCTGGCAAATTTGTATACTCTTTAGTGTTTATACTTGCCCAGCTTGACCATTCCTTATCAAAGCCTTGAAGATAGTAGGAATATTGATTTCTTTCAGGCTGCTCATAATAAAGAGCGCTAAATTCAAATTTGATATTATTATCAGCATAACTGAGTTTCGGAATTAATTCTTTTGGCTGGTTGATAACTAAGGTTGGGATACTATCTGAAGTCCTATATTCTCTATACAATCCATGAGAAAGCACTGAGTTACTCAGGCTTACCTTCTTTATGAAAGTATTGAAAGGGATATCTATATCCACCTTTACTTTTTCATCATAGCTATACAAACCTTCATTTCCTGCAATCCAAATTAAGCTGTCTTCCGATTCATCTACATAAATACTGGTGAAATTTTGGTCTGGGATTGCATTCAAAGGTTTAACTATTTTTTGATAGCTACCATCTTTTTTTCTTTCTAATTTTATGACCAATTGTCTCTGAGATTTTTCTGTTATGGTTAACCAATAATTACCGTTACGATCTTGATCTATATTATTAATATTGAGTTTTTCATCAGTGATTTTTGTATGTGGAATGAATAGATCACTCGAATCTGCTTTGGGGTTTTTGTTGAGAGAATAGAAGCCGTTTGAGGTGGTAAAAAGAATTTCATTATCTATAGATTTTAAAACATTGATAGCACTAACATCAGGTAACCCATGATTTTGATTGAAGAACTGCCATTTTGGCTTTCCCTCATTTTCATCAATCAAGTAAACACCTTCTGATTTATAGCTTAACCAATGCTTTGAACCTACACTTATTCTACTATTACAAAATCCACTGATTTCTGAAATATAATTTTCAATTCTATCGGTATCATGCGAATATTGAATAATACCATCTCTGAAAGTAGTTATGTAGAACTTATTATTTTTGGAGGTAAATGCATTTGTTCCTCCTTTAATAATAACATTCTTAAACAATTCAGAATTTTTATACTTGTAAAGCCCATTATCACCCGTGGCAATTATTATATCTTTATAGTTAAAGATATTGAAAAGTCTTTCTTTTGAGTTGGGAATTAAATTAAGTGGTTGATCTTTTTTTAAAGTGTAAAGTCCATCAAATGTTGCTATATAAATTTGATTATCAATACTTAATATTTTGCTAATTGGAGCATCTAAATCCAATGCTTTACCCCAATGCATTATTTGTTGGGATGCTGATATTCTAGTAATCCCCTCTTGATGCATTGTCCAAATTCCATTTTGTTTATCAGAATAGATATTTAAATTAATATTTGAAGGCAAACCCTTATCAATATCTAGATGATTGAAAATTGAATCCCCTAATTTAAAATTAAAGACACCTTTATTTGCAGTAGCGGCCCAAATAGAGTTTTTGATTGAATTACTTCTACTTAAGGACAGAATTGAATTTCCAAATGGATATTGGTCTTCAGTATTTATAATAGAATCATTTCTGAAAATATACCCTTTGTTTTCGCTTTTTCCGATAATATATTTTTCATTGGAAACAGACCCATTAATAATATTACCTCTTATTAAGGAAGGGATGTCTTCATTGCTTCCAATTATATTGATTAAACTGTCATTAGAAAGCTTTAATAGTGCTTTATTTACATCTTTGGTATATAAATTATTTCTATAAATAAATCCTCCAAATCCTCTATTTAATTCCCAATACTTAAATCCATCTTGATTTAACCGAATAAGGTATTTTAAAGTAATAAAATAAACATCATTCTTAATACTTAAAATTTGCCAAACTTGACCAATTCTTTCCAGATTAAGTTGATCACTTAAAGATTGATAATATATAGCTCCAAGACTATCAATATTCAAATAGCCGAACTCATCATTACTTCCTATAAAAATTCTTCCATTATGATCTTTGTGTATGGCCCTAGATATTTTGCCCCCCTTTATCTTAATATATTGCCATTCTTTTCCATCAAACTTTAAGATTCCATTCAAGTTGGAAAAGTATAATAAACCATCATTGGATTGAATCATATCCCAATTAGATATTCCTGCTTTATAATCTTTAGCCGAATAATGCTGCATCATCGGGGAGAAATAGGATTGACTATAAACAGTATAAAAATTAAAAAATGCTAGGAATAAAATGAATAGCAAGACTGTAGCCTTTCTATTTTTGGAGGGTTTGCCTATATATATAAATCCTTTTTGCAATTCGCTGGGTAAAAATTCTCTGAAATAGAAATATATAGAATTATATTGGAAATTATGAAGCCTTTGTGATATATGAAGGCTAAAAGTAAGCTTTTCGATAAATTTATTACGATAAAAAAAAACGGTAGAAGTAAATAATATTACCACTACCGTTTTTAGAAAAGTTTACAAGGAGATGTTATCTTTTTAAATTATGAATTTTCTCTTCATTAAATTTTTCAGGAAATTCTTCGTACCATTTACTTACAGTTTCAGCTCCTAATTTGTCATAAATATAGGATAACTGCTGACTTAATATTTCTTCCTGTTCATTCTGGAACCTTTGTTTTTCAACCTCGCTATCAAAACCTATTATCTTCTCAGAAGCTGGTGTAGGTTCATGGTGTATGAATAAGTTCAGTTTTTCATTACAGAATTTTTGGTAAATTCTTGTATGCAAAATGAAATTATGCCACATTTCGTCAATTATTAAAAGAGAATTATCGATGAAAAGTCGAAATCCTTTTTTCTCTTTGATATTTTCTGACGCAAGCCACAACCATTTTTTGGTTTCTTGTAAAATTTCAGCTGCTTCTTCTCTATTTACGGAATACCTATCCATAAAACCTTCAATAATAATATTGTCTTCGTCACAATCTAATGCTGACAATAGTGTTTTATTACTTTTTGTAATTTCTTGAATCATTTTTACTTAAAGTAAAATGGATCAATTAATTGAACAAATGGCTGAACAAATAGGAGAAAGTGATTTCTTTTTAGTTAAAATTTTGTTCAAAAATTGTTCTTTTTCTGTGTTTACTTTAGAAGTGTTCTTTGTAGTAGTAGTTTTCATTTCTTGTACTTTTTGGGGTTAAATTAAATTTTCCGAGCGCAAAGGTACTTTATGAAAATTACTAAACAAGAAAAATTGCAACTATTTGAAATTCTGTATTTTAACCGATTTAATAAATCATGATATAGTTAATTTTATTATAAATATCTGAATGTATTTATTTAGAGGGTTATGTGATATTATATCAAATATCAAGTAAGAATCATGGTCAATAACAACATTTGTTTTGTTGTAATTCCTAGAAGTCTGATTTTACAACAATAACTTTTATAAAATGTTAAAATTGTATTTAACCAATTAAGTCTTTTTCTTTTTCTTCTTGGCAGCTGGGAATAAAATGTTATTCAAGATCAATCGATATCCTGGAGAATTAGGATGTAAATTTAAATCTGTTGGAGGCTCTCCCACAAAGTGCTGGTAATCTTCTGGGTCATGTCCGCCATAGAAAGTCCAAAATCCATTTCCAAAAACACCGTGAATATACCGTGCTTCTTCTATAGAAGAGTTTTCGCCCAGAACCACCACATCTGGTTTTATCAACCCCTTTTTATAAGCGGTAGTTTGCCCCATAAAACCTTTCACTAACTTTTCATGATTCTGGGTTAACATAGTAGGGATAGGATCCCATTTTGCGGAGAACTCGAATAATGTAAAGAAATCATTCCCCTCTTTAAGACCTGGTCTGTCAATTTGATTTTGGTCTATATTTGAATATTCGTACTCAAGTGGGTTCATTTCTAATTTGAAATCTTCGAAAGCTAAGGTTTGCTCATAGTCTAATTTTTCTTGAGCATTTGGATCGGCTGGGTCTCCGTCATACATTCTGGCAGCTATGTCAACTCCTGCAGCAGCTAGTGCAATGTCATAGGTATCCGTTGCAGAACACATGGCGAAAAGGAATCCTCCTTTATTTACGAAGCTTCTAATTTTCTGAGTTACGGCAAGTTTAAGTTGAGAAACTTTTCTAAAACCATGTTTTTTTGCCATGGCTTCATATTCCTTTTGTTGAGCGATATACCATGGTTGGTTAGCATAGCTTCTATAAAATTTACCATATTGCCCTGTGAAATCTTCGTGGTGCAAATGCAACCAATCATATTCTGATAATCCTTCTGTCATTATTTCATCATCGAAAATCACATCATAAGGAATTTCAGCATAAGTTAACACTAAGGTTACTGCATCATCCCAAGGTTGCTTTGATTTGGGTGAATACACGGCAATTTTCGGCACCTTGTCTAAGCGCATAGCATCTTTGTTGGAAGATGGACTTGCAATTTCATCTAATAAATTATTGGCAGCTGCATCTGAAATAATCTCATAGGAAACACCCCTTATAATTAACTCGTTTATGATACTTTGCCTACTTTCTATCATAAAACTCCCACCCCTATAATTTAGCAACCAATCTACAGGAACCTCATTCTCTAATATCCAAAATGCTACTCCATAAGCTTTCAAGTGATTAGACTGCTCCTTATCCATAGGAACTAAAATTTGATTGGCGTTCAAGCTTTGCCCTGAAAGAAAAATTATAAATATGTAAAGGAAAATTTTTTGACTCATATTAATTTAAATCTATTCTTAAATGTATAACTAAATATAATAAATGGAGTTTCAAATCAAAGTTTCTTACTTTTATGTAATATATCGTGAATAATCACATTAAATTGCCAAAATTTACTAAAATATTAACTGCTTTTGGACTATCTAGAAAATATTAAAGAAGGTGTTAGGTCGATTAAAGGTAATCGATTGAGAACAATTTTAACTGCTGCAATTATAGCTATTGGTATCACTGCCTTAGTAGGAATTTTAACGGCTATAGATGGAATACAAAATTCTGTAAGTGGGAATTTGGCTGGATTAGGAGCCAATAATTTTGATATAGAGGCTAGAGGTTTGGATGGCCGGAGCAGTACATCTCAGGGAAAAAAGGAAAAGCGTTATGAACCGATAGACTACAAAGAGGCGATTCAATTTAAAAGTAAGTATAATTATGTGGGCAATGTTTCTATTTCTACCAGAATTACTGGAAATGCAGAATTGAAATATAAGTCTGAAAAGACAACTCCAACAATAAGCGTATTCGCTTCGGACGAAAATTATTTGATCCAAAACGCTTATGAAATAGATAAAGGTCGAAATTTTTCACCACTGGAAGTACAAAATAATAGTGGAGTAGTAATTCTTGGCGCTAATGTGGTTGAAAAATTATTTAAAGAGAATGTCGATCCCATCAATAAAGATATTTCTTTTTTTGGTTCCCGCTTCAAGGTGATTGGGGTTCTGAAAGAACAGGGAGGAATAGGGGGCGGAGGTGCTGATCAATCGGTATTAATTCCTGTTGGCTTATCTACCTTATTTGCAAACCGCACTCTTCAATATGATATTACCGTTTCGGTTCCTGATCCTATTCTAATGGAGCAAGGCATAGCTGAAGCAACGGGCGTTATGCGAGGTATAAGAGGAGATGGAATAGGTCAAGAAAACTCTTTTAATGTTCAGAAAAGCGAGTCTTTAGCTGAAAGAATGGAGGAAATAGCGGGCTATTTGCGGATAGGGGGTTTTGCCATTGGCGCTATCACTCTTTTAGGAGCTTCCATTGGTTTAATGAATATTATGATGGTTTCTGTAACAGAAAGAACCAGAGAAATTGGTATTAGAAAAGCAATAGGGGCCTCTCCAACTAAAATAAGACTGCAGTTTTTGTGGGAAGCAATCGTGATTTGCCAAATTGGAGGAATAGCTGGCATAATTTTAGGTATAAGCATTGGAAACGGAATATCGGCAATAATTGGAGATGGAGGATTTGTAATACCTTGGTTGTGGATGATTGTTGGTGTGATAATTTGTGTAATAGTAGGTTTAATATCTGGCTACTATCCGGCCTATAAAGCCTCAAAACTAGATCCTATCGAATCATTAAGATATGAATGATGGGTAAGTAAAGAAGCATGAAGAAATATCTATTCCTTATATTACTATTTACAACTATGTCCTATTCATCGGTAGGAAAGGATAGTTATTTTAGAGGTTTTTATCATGGGGAGAATGTATTTGTAAGAAATCCCTACGTGGGTCAAGATTCTGGCTTTTGCATTGAGAAAATTTATTTAAATGGAGAATTAGTTGTTGAAAACCCCACAGTTTCTGCTTATGAAATTGATATGCAAAATCTGGAGCAAGATACTCGAGTAGTAATTCGTATAGTTCATCATGATGATTGCCAGCCAGAACTAACCAACCCTGAAGTTATTGAAAATGATTTGAAATTTAGTTGGCTAAAAGTTTATGTAGATGAAGACCAAATTATTTGGATAACTACTAAGGAGTCAAAAGATGGTTTTTATATAGTGGAGAAAGACACGGATGGTGGTTGGATGTCTGTGGATACTGTTAAAACTAAAGGAGGGATTTTCATTAATCAACATAGCGTAGAATTAGATCATATTCAAGGAGACAACCTGTATAGAGTACAATATCATGATCCTAAATTAGAGGTTAAATATTCTGAAAGCTTTAATTTTTACTCTGATAAAGCAGAAATCAGTCATGCAATAGATGAAGATAAGTGGATTATTGAATTTACTGAGGAAGTTAGTTATTTACTCTACAACAGCAATAGTAGAATCATCAGAAGAGGAAAAGATGTTTCCTGTAACATACAAAAGCTGCCAAAAGGCAGATATTTAATCAAATATGATGGCAAGGAAATCTATTTTGATAAGAAGTAGAAGAAATGCCTACCTATATATTAAATAAGCTTCTTTCTCGTGTCTTTTAGCTCCAAGTACTTTTCCTTACCTTCTTAAAAACTCTCAACTCATTTTATTTCAAAATATAGGTCTTAATTTCCTTTAAAGCCTGATTTGACTAATTTTTAATTCTCCCTTTCTTAGATAAATACAAATTTAATTCTAACAAACGCTTGTAAGTTATATTTAAGTTTTGCAAATTACTCTGCATACAGCATAAATTATAACCAAAACTAATTACTATGGAAATGAGAAAAATTTTAACAGTATTTATTGCTTCCGCTCTTTTATGGTCTTGTTCGCAAGATAATGAAGATTTAAGCTTAATTGATGAAAATGTTCAGCCAGAACAAGAAATTGAGATAGTCCCAAAATCAGAAATTGATGCCATTATTAAAAGCGCATTGGAAGAAAAGAATGAATTCAATTGGTCAGAACTTAATGACGTACAATTATGGAGTGCATTAGTACATTCTGATAGTATTCTTACAGTTGGTTATTTAGCTGATGGAGAAACTAATATCAATGAAAGAATAACTTCCATTAATGTGCAAGATCCTAATTGGGTAAGTTCAAGAACAGACATTATTGAGGAAACTCGATCTGTACTTGAAAGGAAAAGACAAATGGAAATTACAGATGCAGAATTACCTAATTATTCTCATGAGGTATTACCTTTTGTGGAAATGAGGGTTTATGACTTAGAAGTAATTAACAGATTAAGATCATTGGATAATGTACGCTATATTGAGCCTCTTAGCTACCAAGTAGATTTTCAAAAATATGGTGAAAATGAGCGTTACAGTGATTCAGGATGTTCAAATGATCCTAATTATAACTTAGCAGGATTGTATACAGATATTGCACCTGGGGCAAAAATGTCATGGAATTATCCTCAAATGGGAATCGATCAGGCATGGAATTACAGCACTGGTTCTGGAATCACAATTGGTATGATTGATACTGGTTTATCACCTGACCAAGCAAAATTAGGAAGCCAATTCAATTCTGGATATTCTCAAAACAGAACTGTAGAAAGAAAAGGAACTTATCAGACGGGTTCTTGGTGGTGGAAAAAATATGATGGTCCAGATGATAAATGTGGTCACGGAACTTCTATGGCTGGAGTTGCTACTGCTCCAAGAAGTAATGACGGTTCAGCCGTTGGTGTAGCTTATAATGCAAATTTAGTGGGCGTTAGAGGTACAAGCGATGTAGTAGTAAATGGTGGAAATGAAAAAGATGGTGTTACAGAAGCTTTAGTTTATTTGGGTAACCGCTCTGATGTTAAAATCATTAGCATGTCAATAGGGGATGTATTTAATAATTCCAAAGTAGCGGATGGTATTCGTTATGCCTACGGAAGAGGCAAGTTGATATTTGCTGCTGCTGGAACTTCTACAAGCTGGACCAATTGGTATGGCGTTATTTTTCCTGCTAATATGAATGAAACAGTTGCTGTAACTGGCGTAAAAGAAGGTCAGTATCAAAGATGTAACACTTGTCATTCAGGTGATAAAGTTGATTTTACTGTTGTAATGGAAAAAGCTGGATCGGATGCACATCCACTTTCAGTAGCCATGAGTGGAAATCAGCCTTCAACAGTTGGAGGATCTTCTGTTGCCACAGCTACTACTGCAGGTATTGCAGCTTTGGTTTGGTCTAAGAATCCATCTTGGAACAGAGATCAAGTATTGCAAAAACTTAGAGAGTCTTCCGATTTTTATCCGAACAGAAATTCTGATTTTGGATACGGAAACTTAAATGCGCTGACTGCAGTGCAATAAATTATTTTTAATGCTGTATGGTAAAAGGCTGTCTTATTTGATATAGGACAGCTTTTTTTGTTTTAAATCTAACATTGTAACCTAGCGCAAGCGTCCGCTTGTGCTTTTGAGTCGTACACGCTGTGGCTTAAAGATTGGATTCATCGTGCTAGATAGGTCCAAGCGGACGCTTGAACCAGTGCTGTGCTCGTGCTTTTGTTTTTTCATAAAATCTAATCCCTCATTCTCTACACTTCATCCTACTAATTCTACACTTCAGTTAACTTTAATTTATAAAAGCAGGAAACTACCCCACATTTGGTGCATAGATCAACAATCATCAGCACCATGAAGAAAATAATTATCATATTAATAATGATTTCAAGTGTTCAGGCAGAAGCACAAAATCTTATCTCGGGTTTTGTCACTTCCACCAAAGGAGATAGCCTTCCAGGCGTGAGTGTCTATGTTAAAAACACATATGATGGAGCATCTACTGGGAAAAATGGCTTCTTTTCATTTAAAACTTCGGTAAAAGGCAGTCAATATTTAGTTGTACAATCAGTAGGCTATAAGAATCAGGAATTCCTTATTGACTTAAATGCTAGTCCAATTGAAATCGAAATTCAACTTAAGGAAGCGATAGATCAGTTAAATGCTGTAACCATTACGGCAGGAGCGATGGAAGCTTCGGATGAAAATAAAGCAGTAGTCCTTAAACCAATTGATATAGTGACCACGCCAAGTGCAATGGGCGATATTATCGCTGCTTTTCAAACTCTACCTGGTACTTCTACTGTCGGCAATGATGGACGATTATTTGTCAGAGGAGGTGATGCTTCTGAAACGGCCATTTTTATTGACGGACTTCAAGTTGGAAATGCCTTTGGAACGACAGCTTCAAATGTTCCGACTCGCACAAGGTTTAGTCCAAATCTTTTTAAAGGTTCATTTTTTAGCACGGGTGGCTATTCAGCCGAATACGGCCAAGCACTTTCATCAGCTCTTGCATTAAATACAGTAGATATCCCACTTAGAAGTCAGGGAGATATCAGTATAATGTCTTTGGGAGGTGGATACACACAAACTTTGGTTGGTAAGAATAACAGCTTAACAGCCTCTGCTAATTATTTTGATCTTGCACCTTATCAATCACTAATTAAGCAAAACTTTGATTGGGAACGCGCCCCACACGGTTGGGATGTTTCCCTTTCAGCTAACCAAAAAATAGGCAATGGAGGGATATTAAAAGCCTATTTTCAAAAGGAGTCTAATGGTTTGAAATTATGGCAACAACAGCCAGGAGACACTGGAAGAGGAAATCTAATCGGCATTAAAAATGATTATACCTACGTACAATCGAATATCAAACTGATTGGGAAAAACGATTGGAGTTATACTGGAGGAATTTCTTATTCTGAGAACATAGATCAATTTGATTTGGGTGGACAAAATATTCGTCAAGAAAGTAGATTGATGCATGCTAAAGGATTGGCTATCAAAGATTTCTCTGATGCTATTTCTCTAAAATCAGGAATAGAAAGCACTTGGTCTTCCTTTGAAGAAACTTTAGTAAATGAAGGCTTGAGTAGAGATTTCCTTGATCAACGTTATAATGTATTTGTAGAGTCAGATTATTATTTGAGCAATCAACTGATTTTTAGAGGCGGATTACGCAGTGGTTACAGTGTTCTTAGCAAAGATTTTTGGATAGATCCTAGAGCATCTGTTTCTTATAAATTTGAGCATGAAGGACAAATGTCTTTTGCCTATGGAACTTTTAGTCAGCTTCCACTTGAAAGATTTAGAGTGATTAATGCCAGCTTAGGAAATACAGAAGCTGAGCACTTCATTTTAAATTATTTTATTTCCAAAAATGGCAGAACATTCCGAGGGGAAGCTTTTCATAAATCTTATGACAATTTAATCACTTTCAACGGATCAAATCTCGCGCCTGAAAATATAACGCTTGGTGGTAGTGGTTATGCAAAAGGAATGGATTTCTTTTATCGAGATCGTAAATCTATTAAGAATACCGACTTCTGGGTGACCTATAGCTTTGTGGATTCTAAAAGAAGGTTTGATTCATTTGAAACTAAAGTACAGCCAAGTTTTGCTCCCAAACATAACGCGTCTATAGTGGCCAAGCATTTTGTATCAGCTTTACAATCTCAGTTGGGAATGTCTTTCAGTTTTAATGACGGATATGCTTATACAAATCCAAATTTACCAGGAGAGCAAAATTCCAAAACCAAAAGCTTTCAGGATTTGAGCTTAAGCTGGAGTTATTTACCAAAACCTAACCTCATCATTCATTTTGCATGCAGCAATTTGTTGGGTCGAGATAATATTTTCGGCTATCAATATGCGCCAGAAAGCAACGATTCTGGATTAGTTCCTGGAAGGCCCATTACGCAAGGAGCACCCCGATTCCTATTTATGGGTATTTTCCTAACTCTTTCAAAAGACAAAACAGCAAATCAATTAAACAACTTATAAATCTAAAAATTATGAAAAAGTACATTTTAACAATCGCAATTTCCTTTATTGGAGTAATGAATTTAATGGCAAATGACTCTGCTTATGTAGAAGCTATGAAAACGCAATTACAACAATTTGATCAAGCTAAATCTCCTGAAGATTTCCAAAATGTAGCCAATGCCTTTGCCCGAATTGGGGAGATGAATGCCAGTGAATGGCTGCCTAAATATTATGCGGCTTTTGCGTTGACCAACGCTGGATTCAGAACAGAGGGCATTAAAGAGAAAGACGCCTTCTTTAAACAAGCGCAAGATCTAATTGATAAAGCGATAAGTGAAAATGGAGAGAATTCTGAATTGGTAGCTATGAAAGGCTATGCTTTAATGGGAGAGTTGGCGGCTGATCCTGCTAGCCGTGGGCAACATATGTCGGGCTTGGTAATGGGCACTTTTGGAAAAGCACTTTCTTACGACCCTGAAAATCCTAGAGCTATGATTTTAATGGCACAAATGGAGCAAGGAACTGCAAAGTTTTTTGGAACAGGTCCTGAAAAAGCTTGTGGTATGGCACAACAGAGCTTAAAGCTTTTTGAACTAGAAGCTAATTATGTTAATGAAAACCCTTTAGCTCCTAAATGGGGAAAAGACATGGCTGAAAAAATGACTCAACAATGTCTGTAATTTTAGAATACTTGCCAAGAAACCATAGTTTTGAAACCTAACCTCAAGGGATATAATACAATGACCTTATAAGATCGTAAGTAAGATTTTATAGAAGAGGAATTCAAACTAATTTTTCTATCGCTAGCCTCTGGCTAGTGATTTTACTGGTGCCTCCGGCACGGAATAACAGCTTAATTTTGCGTTATAAAAAACAGATAGATTCCGCCTGAGGCGGTAGTAATTTCCACTAGCCGGAGGCTAGCAGAAGTGTAATTGATTTATTTAACTAAACAATCCAAAAGACTACAGAAAATCAAATCCGAAAATGCATCTCATTATATTTATGAGTAGTTTAGGACTTGATTTTCTGAAGTGTTTACAAAACTCAATCAAGATGGCTCATATAAAGCTAGGTAGTCAAAATCCCTTTTATATTAAACTAGGTAAATTCATTTTACTGAATTTTGGAATTGCTTTCATCTTGATGGTTTACTTCTGTCCAAAGTGTTTTTTAAGCTTAAAAGGAATCAAGCTGATTATTCCTGATTTTATCTTTTCGTTTTTCATGTCTTCGGCTTTAAGCTTTGGGGGTTTTGCTGTTGAAAAGGTTTTTGATAAAGGCTTGAGCTGGGTGAAATTTCCAGTAAAGCGATTGCTTTTAACATTACTCATTTACTTATCATATTCCTTTATAGTAAGTTATCTTCTATCAGTTGTGTATGCTTTATTACTAATAGAAAATGTTAATATCAATAATATTGACTGGTTAGCAATGACTGAAAATACTATTTTGCCAGCTACTATTGCCATTATCGTAATATCTATTTTCACAGCCAGATCTTGGTTATATGAATGGCGGAATGCTGCCATAGAAGCAGAACAACTCCGAACTGAAAAGCTTGCTGGGCAATATCAATCCCTTAAAAATCAACTCAATCCGCATTTTTTATTTAATTCACTAAATGTATTGACCAATTTGGTTTATGAAAATGCCGATAAATCCGCCTCATTTATTCAGCAATTGTCTAAAATTTACCGCTATGTGCTGGATGTCCAACAAGAAGAATTGGTAAGCTTGGCGGATGAAATAGGTTTTGCACAAAATTATTTGAGTTTGCAGAAAATCAGATTTGAAGAAAACTTGGTTTATGATATCAAAACAGATCATATTGAAAATTTTTATCTTCCGCCTCTTTCTTTGCAGCTTTTACTGGAAAATGCAATCAAACATAATATTGTTAGTATGGAGCATCCTCTTAAAATTAAAATCCATCAAAAAGAAGATGTTTTAATAGTGACTAATAATTTCCAACCAAAAAATAAGAATGAGATAGAAAGTAATGGAATAGGTTTGGAGAATATTAAAAGGCGATACGAATTAATGAGTGATAAAAAACCAGAGATAGTCGAAACTGAAACAGAATTTAGCGTAACACTTCCTTTACTTATTTTAAAGAAATGAGAGTTTTAATTATAGAAGACGAAAGACCGGCAGCAGCCAGAATGAAACAGCTCATAGCTAAATATTTGCCTGAAGCTAACATTTATGGACATTTGGATAGTATTTCCTCAGCCGTTAAATGGCTGCAAAATGAACCTAAACCTGATTTAATCTTTTGTGATATTGAATTAGCCGATGGACAAAGTTTTGAGATTTTTGAACGGGTTGAAATCAAAAGCCCTATTATTTTCACTACAGCCTATGATCAATTTGCCATCAAAGCATTTAAGCTTAATTCTATTGACTATCTCTTAAAGCCAATCGATCCTGAAGAATTAGAAAAGGCAATTTTGAAATTCAAAAATATGCAATTTCATCCCCAAATCGATTTAAGTCAAATTCAACAATTACTAAAACCCCAAGAAGTACATTATAAAAGTCGGTTTATGGTGAAGATAGGTGAGAAGATTCAGAGTATACCTACCGATGAAGTTGCCTATTTCTTTAGTGCAGAAAGAACCACTTTTATGCAAACAAAAGAAGCTGGCAAAAGGTATATTTTGGATTATACCCTCGACCAAATTGAGGAAATGCTTGATCCGATATCATTTTTTAGGTTAAATAGAAAGTACATAGCTTCTTTTGAGTCTGTAGAGCAAGTCCTGAGCTATTCCAATAGCCGCTTGAAAATCAAACTCAAATCCTGCGATGATTACGATATTCTTATCAGCCGAGAAAAAGTAGCCAAGTTTAAAGAATGGTTGGATGATTGATAAATCTAGCCATCGTTAAAACTCAAAACATAATGTAGCCAAAGGCTAACATTTTTTTAACCACAAAGCTCATGAAGATTTCACAAAGCTTCAGAAAGGAGTAATCATGATTAAATAGGAAATTTCCAATGATTATCCATGATAAACGTACAATGGTAAGCGCGAGCTTCTTAACCAGTGCTTTATATACTTCAATATCAGTCTTTGCTTATATTTTCTTAGAGAACTTAGTGTAAAATTTAGCGCAACTTTGTGGTTAACCCTTCACAGCCTTCGGCTGTCCTTTTGTTTTTCTCTTAAATCTAAAGGATATATACGGGACAAGTCGTATTTATTAAAATCAGCTTTAGCTGTATTTTCCCCTGTGTTCTCAGTGTAAGTCTTAGTGCAACTCTGTGGTTAATCCTTCACAGCCTTTGGCTGTATTTTAAATCTTCCGTTACCGAATCATTAATTTATTTCTAAAAGTATTATCCCACAAACTATTTTACTTACCTTTGCAACCTGATAAGTTATAATTATTTCATAATAGTCTTAACTTATTGAATATCAGTTAATTTATTTATATTATTTAGATGTCAGAAATTAGAAATGTGGCGATTATTGCCCACGTTGACCACGGTAAAACTACTTTGGTTGACAAAATTATCTATGCTTGTCAAGAATTTCGTGAAGGAACGGAATCAGACGAATTAATTTTAGATAATAACGATCTAGAAAGAGAGCGTGGAATTACCATTTTGAGTAAAAACGTTTCCGTTAATTATAAGGGCGTAAAGATTAATATTATTGACACTCCTGGTCACTCTGACTTTGGAGGAGAAGTAGAGCGAGTTTTGAAAATGGCCGATGGTGTATTGCTTTTGGTAGATGCCTTTGAAGGACCAATGCCACAAACCCGTTTTGTATTAGGAAAAGCATTAGACTTAGGCTTAAAGCCAATTGTTGTAGTCAATAAAGTGGACAAAGAAAACTGCCGTCCTGATGAAGTACACGAGCAAGTTTTTGATTTGATGTTCAATTTGGATGCCACTGAAGATCAGTTGGATTTCCAAACCATTTACGGTTCAAGTAAAAATGGTTGGATGAGCACTGATTGGAAAGATCAGACCGATAATATTTTCCCACTTTTGGATGAAATTGTTAAAACAATCCCTGCAGCACCAGTAAAAGAAGGTGTGCCGAAATTACAGATTGTATCTTTGGATTACTCTTCTTTCGTAGGACGTATTGCAATCGGTAGATTGTACCAAGGTACGTTAAAAGAAGGTATGCAAATTGGTCTTTGTAAAAAAGACGGTTCCGTTAAGAAAATGAGAATCAAAGAATTGCATACGTTCGAAGGCTTAGCAAGAAAAAGAGTGGATGAAGTACATTCAGGAGATCTTTGTGCAATAATTGGTTTAGAGGGGTTTGATATTGGAGATACTGTAACTGATCCTGAAAATCCAGAGCCATTACCAAGAATCGCTATCGATGAGCCTACTATGAGTATGCTTTTCACTATCAACAATTCACCATTTTTCGGTAAAGAAGGTAAATTTGTAACTTCTCGTCATTTGCGTGATCGTTTGATGAAAGAGACAGAGAAAAACTTGGCATTGCGTGTAGAGTCTACGGATTCCGAAGACAGATTTTTGGTTTACGGTAGAGGCATTTTGCACTTATCTGTATTGATTGAAACTATGAGGAGGGAAGGCTATGAATTGCAGGTAGGTCAGCCACAAGTTTTATTTAAAGAAATTAATGGCGTTCGTTGTGAGCCAATTGAGCATATGGTTATTGATGTTCCAGATGATGTGTCAGGTAAAGCTATTGAGTTAGTAACTCAAAGAAAAGGTGAGTTGTTAGTGATGGAGCCAAAAGGTGACGTTCAGCATTTGGAATTTGAAATTCCGGCTCGAGGAATAATTGGTCTAAGAAATAACATGATGACCGCTACTGCTGGAGAAGCTGTAATGAATCATAGATTTAAAGAATATGCGCCTTATAAGGGACATATTCCGGAAAGAAACAAAGGATCACTAATTTCAATGGAAGAGGGGCCTTCTACAGCATTTGCGATCAATAGATTGCAGGACAGAGGTGTATTCTTTGTTGAACCAGGTGATGTGATTTACAAAGGTCAGGTTATTGGACAACACTCGAGAGATAATGATCTTGATGTGAATATCAATAAAGGAAAGCAGTTAACTAACATGCGTAAATCAGGTACTGATGACGCAATGAGAATTGCTCCAAAAATTAATTTCTCATTAGAGGAGGCTATGGAATTTATTCAGAAAGATGAATATTTGGAAGTAACGCCAAAAAGCATCAGAATGCGTAAAATTTACCTTGATGAAAACGAGCGTAAAAGAATGTCGAAATAAAGACAAGTTTTGAAAACATATTTTTAAAAATGAAAAGCCGGTTGATGCCGGCTTTTTTTATGCCTAATCATTTTACAGAAGGTTTTTTAAAGTATGCTAGTTGATTATAGTGTTTTGTGGTGATAAATTATGAACTCTTAATTAAAGATGTAATAATCATAATTTTTAGTGGTATACTTAAATTTTCAAAAAAATACCTATACATTTACATTATAAGTTCATATACATCCAAAACCTACGGTCGTCTACCCTTATCAGTTCAGCTTTAGTTTTTTGGTTTGTAAAAGGCTCAAATATTCCTGTAAGATTAATTATTTATTAAGCTTAAAAACAGATTCAAAGGAATAATGCCAATTTTAAAGTCAACAATTTTTAGTATTTAAATAAGCACCTTTAATAAATTAAACAACTATATTTTTTAACAAATGACTAATACGATTACAAAAATTTTTGCAATAGCAATTGTCTTCATTTTATCAGGATGTGCTGCATCCTACAAGCCAATCTACCCTGTTTCATTGAATTATGATTCTCATCAATCTGAAGATGGTGTAGAATTATCTTATAAATATGATGTATTAAGGCAGAATGGAAATAAAAAGTATGCTAAAAAAGAAGATAAGAAAGGAGTAAAACTGGTAGCTTTAAAAATTACCAATAACACGCAATCGGTTGTTAATATTGGAAAAAACTTAACTTTATACTCTGGAAATAATCAAATAAGGCCGATGGAGCCTATGGTTATAAAGGAATCGATCAAGCAAATTGTACCAGGGTATTTGCCTTATTTGCTCTTAACATTTGTTAATTTAACTACCACAAAAGAACAGAATGGAATGACAGAGCAAAATGTTATTCCAATTGGTTTGGTTTTAGGACCGGGCATTACGGTAGGTAATATGTTGATTGCCGGAGATGCAAACACCAAATTATTAGATGAATTAAGATTATATAATTTAATAGGAAGAGATATTAAGCCTGGAGAAACAGTCTATGGAATTATAGGTGTTCGAGATATCGGTTATAGTCCGATTACAGTTGAGGTTACAGAATAAATTTTCATAAGTCGGTTTAAGCCGGCTTTTTTTGTGCTTAAATTTCAACCTACTTTTCTTTCTATATTCCAGTGAACTCTGCTCCGAGCGTCATTCCTGCGAAGGCAGGAATCTTGTCTTATTGAAACGAAGTTTCAATACTGTTACCTGAGATAGAATTCGTATGTGGTTATTGCGTCTCACCTAATTATCTGCTGGCTTTTTTTACTATTTTAACCAAAGGTTAAAATCATTAGATCCCTTTCTTCAAAGGGATGACGCAAAGCTCTATCTTTTAAAGCATTCTGTCATATGATTTCATTTCATTTACTTTATCAAGCAAATTTCTTAGCCTAGGATTCATTTTCTAAATCAAGCTTATTTCCAGTTTATCAGATGTATGAATAAATTAAAGAAATGGCATTTTAACTCAATAAAATTTCAATTGAATAATTTATATCTCCTATTTCATTATATTAGTATACAATTAACCAAAGTCTAATTTATTTAAAACATAACTTCCATGGCCGAATTAAAAACAAAACAGAACGATGCAGATGTTCATGAATTCATCAATTCTTTTGCGAATACGGAACAAAAGAAACAGGATAGTTTTGAATTGCTAAAGCTGATGGAAAAGGTTTCTGACTGTAAGCCAAAAATGTGGGGCGATTCTATTATCGGATTCGGACAATATCATTATAAATCTGAAAGAAGTAGCCAGGAAGGCGATTGGCCACTTATTGGGTTTTCGCCTCGTAAAACAGCCATTTCACTTTACGTTTATTCCGGCTGTGCAGGTCAAGAAGAATTATTGAAGGATTTAGGAAAGTTTAAAATGGGAGCAGCTTGTATTTACGTTAAAAAGCTTTCTGATATAAATCAAGAACCACTCAAGAAATTAATGAAATCAACCATTAAATTTCTTAAAGCCAAGCACGGATAATCAAACCTTAAATATTATGGACAAAGCAACCCAAACGATGATTGAGAACCTGCATAAAAATACAGGTAAATCTCTAGAGGAATGGATTGAAATCGTGAAAACACAATGCTTTGAAAAGCATGGTGAAATTTTAAAGTTTCTCAAAGAAAAACATGAACTTACACACGGTTTTGCAAATCTTATAGCACATAAAGCGAAAGGATCTGATGCTGGTTCAGCGGAAAATCAAAATGATCTGATTACAAAACAGTATCAAGGAAAAGAGCATTTCAAACCGATCTATGACACACTCATTTCCGAGATTATGAGTTTTGGAAACGATATTGAAATCGCCCCAAAAAATAATTACGTAAGCTTAAGACGTAAAAAACAGTTTGCTTTATTGAACCCTGCCACCAAAACGCGCTATGAAATTGGCATAAACCTAAAAGGACAAGAGCCAAAAGGAAAATTGGAAGCCGAAAAACCAAATGCAATGTGTTCACACAAAATCAATATTGCGGATATTAATGATATTGACAAAGAAGTTTTAAAGTGGGTAAAAATGGCTTATGAAAATGCTGGTTAATCATTTCATTAAAACGGATTCAAAATTCTATTAGAAATGGTGAAAAAAGGAGCAATGCCAAACTTCGAAACTATTGACGATTATATCGCCAGTCAGCCGAAGGAAGCACAAAAAGTTTTACAAGAGTTAAGAAGTATAATCAAAGAAGCAGTACCAAATGCCACTGAGCTTTTGAATTATAAAGTACCTGCTTTCACTTTAGTGAAGGAGGGGAAAAGGGATCAGCAGATCATGATGGCAGCTTATGCCAAATTTATTGGTTTCTATCCCTTTCCAACTACAATAGAAGAGTTTTCGGCAGAGCTTAAGAATTTTAAGCATGGAAAAGGATCGGTTCAATTTCCTTTAGATAAACCTCTACCAAAAGATTTGATCAAACGTATGGTAAAATTCAGAAGAGATGAAATTTTAAAAGATTGGAGATGAAATGGTGCAATTTTATAACCTATAAAGGATCAATTCTTTTAATATTGTTTTTTCTGGCGAGTACTCAACTTTATGCGCAGCAAGAAACAAAACCAGAAAGTTTTAGTGTTCAAGCAGGAATAAATAAGGGTATTTTAGATAACATATTCGGACCTAGTTTTTCTGCTCATTATGCAATTAGGAGGGATAAGGTTTTGCAATTAGAATTAAGGTTCTTTTATAACAGAAGCTCAGGAACAAGCTTTTTAAATGGAGATTCTCAGAAAAGTTTTGGTACTGGTTGGGTAGCAGGTACAAGAATTAATATACGACCGAGAAAAAATTGGAATCCTTCAGTAGTCATTATGCCCGGTTTTATCTATAGTTCCGAAATAATTTCCAATAGTGAAAGTAGCAGTGCGATATCAGGGACACTTTCTCTTGCCTTTTCAAATACCTTTTACAAGAAGCACATGCTTAGTATTGGAGTCAACCCAGGAGAATACAATACTGTAATAAATCTAAAATACGGCTTTTGGTTTTGATGCTATTGAATAAGCAATCATCAAAAATCTTTTCAGGATCTAAACTTAGAGGTTAGGTGTATTTTCGACTAAAAGTATAATTCTCAGGATGAAAATAATTTTTTTTCTTCTATATTTAAGCTATCGGTTCATTGTCAATTTTCGCTAAATTGATTTTACCAGCATATAATTTTAATTATTAGAGTAATCATACTTCCTAATACCAAATCAAATTTAACCATCATTATTATGACAAGAGAGGAGCACCTTAATTTCTGTAAAAAGTGTACAAACAGAAAAATGGACATGCAGCAAGGCCTTATTTGTAGCCTTACTAATGAGAAGGCAAACTTTACAGAAAACTGCGAAGATTTTCAAAGAGATGAAGCGGTAAAAGAAGAAATTCAAGTTGAAAATAGAAGTGCTGCCGAACTAATAGCGGAATTACCAGAAGATATTAAAAATGAACTCATTCCTCATCAAGATTTGCATTATGCAGTTGTAGGAGGTTTTTTTGTTTCAGTTATTAGTGCCTTAATCTGGGCTGCCATTACAGTTACTACAGAATACCAAATTGGGTATATGGCGATAGGTGTTGGTTTTTTAGTAGGTCTTGGAGTTAGATTTTTTGGTGCAGGCATAACACCAATATTTGGATATGTGGGTGGTTTCTTTGCCTTACTTGGTTGCCTATTAGGTAATTTTTTCACCCAAGTTGGATTTATTGCAGAAGCAGAGACTTTGGGTTATTTTCAAACCCTTACTTTAATTGATTTTGAGACCATAATCCTGATTACACAAGAGGCCTTCACTTTTATTGATATCGTGTTTTATGGGGTAGCAATGTTTGCCGGGTATAAATTTTCATTCCGAACTATCCCTACCAATGCAGTTGAGATGACCGATTTTACACCTGCATATTCAAAATTGAGGTTACCATTTGTAATTGTATGTTTTGCTGTGCTTTCCATTTCAGCTTATAGCTTGTCAAAAGGAGCTTCGGGAATGCAAACTTTCTATTATGAAAATGGGGCTGTTCAGTCACAAGGAGAGTTTTTGAATGGAAAAGAAGTTGGAACCTGGACCTATTTTTATGAAAATGGACAAAAACAATTGATGGGTAATTTTGAAGATGGGAGTGAGATAGGACTTTGGGAATGGTATTACGAGACTGGTGAATTAATGAAGCGTGGAGAATATCAAAATGGCTTGTTTGATGGTACTTGGTTGATATATAATGCAGAAGGAACATTGGTTGATTCAAGTAATTATAGAACAGGCAGACAAACTGGTGAATATAAAGCCTATTACGATAATGGGCAATTGTCTCAAATGGCTCAGTATTCTCGCGATAAACCAGTAGGGAAATGGTTAAGTTATTATGAAAATGGAAATTTAAATTCGACTGGATCATTCAAGGATGGAGAATTAAGCGGTATATGGAAGTTTTATTTTAGTGATGGAACTCCCTATCAAGAGATCAATTATTTGGAGGAGGAAGTACAAAGAATCATTAACCTTTGGGATGCCGATGGAAAACAACTGATCAGAGATGGAAATGGTACTTATATTTCATACTACGACAATAAAAATAAAATGGAAGAAGGGAAGGTTGAAAATGGTGAAAAGCTTGGAACCTGGACGACCTATTATCCGGATGGTAAAATCAAAGAAGTTGGAGAGTTTGTGGAGGATCAATATATTATAAAATCGGCATTGACTGAGCAAGGTGAAGTGATGGTGGAAGCAGGTGTAGGAGAATATGTTGCTTATTACGAGGGGACTATTGATTTATTTGAAGAAGGGTATTTTTCAAATGGATTGAAAGAAGGGAAATGGCTGGTTTATTTCCCGGAATCTGATGTAGTTCAGCAAGAATCAAGCTACAAAAATGGAAAATTAGATGGTTATTATGCCAATTATTCCTCTTTTGGAAGTGTATTATCTGAAGGAAACTTTAAAGGGGGTAAGCAGACAGGTGAATGGAATTGGTATTATGAAAATGGCCAATTATCAAGTAGAGCTAGCTTTATAGATGGTCAAAAGGAAGGCGAACAAATTTTCTGGACTGAATTAGGTATAGAAGCTAAAAAAGAAGTCTATGAAAATGGAAAGCTTGTTTCGGAGACACTGCTATAAGAGGACATCAGGTCAGCAGGAATCAAAAGGTATTGAATAAAATGTAAATCCATGAATAAATTTACTGACAAAGATACCAAGCCGCATTGGTTCTATGGATATAAAGACTATTGGACTGGAATTGGAATTATGATACTGGTTTACAGTATAATTTATGGTGCGACTGAAGCGAAAGAATTAGGGTTGTTTTTGGGGATAGTAATCAGTTTGATCATGACTCCGATTGTATTTTCGCTAATCAGTGGAATTATCTTTTTAATTGCCTGGGTTTTCAAAAGAAATTTTACACTTAAACGCTTTCTTACAATTTTAACAGTAGTTTTGGTTGTTTCATTGCTATCTAAATTGATCGTATTAATGAGATTTAGTTAAATGATAAATGAGGCTTTAGCATTAATTTCCATTATCAATATTTCGACTAAGAGTATAATTCTCAGGGTGAAAATAAAATTAATCCTTTTATGTTTTTGTATAGATAATCAATAGCTGTTTGATTTTATTTTTTTCAGATTGAATTCAATTGGCTGTAGAATTTTAACAATTAATTTGTTGTTAGTTTATTAATGGCATTAATTGCCTTCAGCTATGAAATTTTTTATCTTTATCTTATGACAATCGAACAAAAGAAAATATCTCTTATTAACTGGATTACAAACCTTGAGAATGAAGTGGTTTTAGATCAAATCGTAGATTTACAGAAATCTTCCTTGTCGGAGCTTCCAGATGCTATTGTTCAATTATTAAAAATGGCAGAGGCAGAACCAGAAGAAAATCTCGTAAAGCACACAAATTCTAGAGATATTCTGAAAAGAGGATGAAAGAAGTTCAATGGACAGAAACTGCGAGAAAAACGCTTCATGGAACTTCCGATTTTCTACTTGAATTGTGGGGTTCCAGTATAGAAGAAGAATTTATTGAGCAACTTGACTACAGGATTTCCCAACTCCAAAATAATCCTGAGCTTGGATCGACTTTTGACAGCACAGAAATCAGAAGGCTAATAATACATAAAACAGTATCCCTATTTTATATCAATACTCCTCAATACATCAAGCTCCTAGTAATCTGGGATAACCGAAAAGATCCGAATAAACTGTTGAAAAAGTTGACGAATGGTAATGAATTCTGAATATTAATTTTTATTACCTAATTAAAAGTTCCTGTCCTTCCAATTATCATTTGTCATTCCCTATCTCAACCCAATCTTTCGCCTAAAAAAATAATTCCCTACATCTATTAAACCGATAAGTTCATCACCAACCAAAACCTATTTATCTCACTTTTTCCTAAAAAAACTGGCGGTAGAATCTAAATAATAATAACTTAAGTATCATGATCCCTTTTTTTACGGTTCTGAAAACCACATGCTGAATAAAAATGAAAAGCCCTAACTTTAAAACCTATCTGACTGCGAACCTTGAGGTAGCCGAAGAAGAAATTACTTCTTTGCTTGAGAACTGTGTCACTAAAATTTTTAAGAAAGGTGAATTCTTATTGCAAAAAGGCGAGTACTGCAAGCATGCCTTTTTTGTTGAAAACGGACTCTTAAGGCAATATTCGATCAATGAAAATGGAAAGGAACACATTCTTTCATTTGCACCTGAAAATTGGTTTGCTACAGATAGGGAAAGTTCTGTTTTCAATCAACCCTCCATGTATTACATTCAAGCATTGGAGGAGAGTAAAGTAGTGATGATAGACAATGATTTCATTCGCCTGCTCTCAGAAAAAATCCCTGGATTTACAGATTTCAATAATCGATTACTTCATAATCACATCAGACATTTACAAAAAAGGATCAACCTATTGTTGAGTGCAGCTGCAGAGGACAGATACCTACAATTCATTAAAATGTATCCAGATATTTTGTTGCGAGTGCCGCAGACCATGATTGCCTCTTATTTAGGTATTACCCCAGAAAGTTTAAGCCGGGTACGCAAAGAGCTAGCACAAAAAAACTTCAAAACCTGAGTTCGAATTTATAAAGCAGTAAAGGATCTTCAAATCGTCATCTCGCAATTTTTCTTTTTTGACTGAAAACTGAACTTCAAGGGAGATAACCAAAAGACTCCTTTGCGAAAACTTTGCGGCTCTGCGGCTCCGCGAGACATTAAAAGTGTCTTTAGACGCCTGCGGTCAATCTTGTTAAAAAATAGAAAAAGAAAATTGTCAGTGATCTAAAGATGTCCATTTGCATGAGATACCGCATAAATTAATCGATCTCAGCTTAAAAACTTATGTTCTTATCATACATCAATGCACAGAAAATGCTTTGTGACTAATTTCATAAAATAAAATTGAAATTATGAAAACAAGAACTGTAGAAATAGTAGCTAGTCCAAGAGAACCACACTTCGTAGGTGATGGTTTTCGGGTACATAATTTTATCCCTAGTGGATATAGAATGGATATGCAACGAATGAATCCATTTATCATGTTGGATTATAATTCAACCCATAATTTTCCACCATCCGACAAGCCGAAAGGAGTAGGGGTGCACCCGCATAGAGGTTTTGAAACCGTGACCATTGCTTATAAAGGCAAGGTGCAACATCACGACAGCAGTGGTGGCGGTGGGATCATTGGCGAAGGGGACGTTCAATGGATGACGGCTGCCAGTGGTGTGCTTCACAAAGAATATCATGAAGAAGAATGGAGCAAAAAAGGAGGAGATTTTCAAATGGTGCAGCTTTGGGTCAATTTGCCCAAAAAGGATAAGATGAGTGCGCCTAAATATCAAGCTATTAAGTATGAAAATATTAGTCGCTATGAATTGGAGAAGAATGCGGGAAATATAGAAGTGATTGCTGGCGAATTTAAGGGTGCAAAAGGTCCCGCTTCAACTTTTACGCCTATTCATATGCTAAATGCCAAATTGAACAAAGGCGGAAAGGCTGTTTTTGAGTTTCCTGCCCATTATAATACCACCTTGCTTGTTTTGGAAGGGGATATTGTCATCAATGGAAAAGAGGAAGCCCCCACAAACCATATGGCATTGATGGCTAATAATGGCGAAGCATTTGAGATTGAGGCCAGTGATGAGGCAGTAGTACTGGTTTTGAGTGGAGAACCCATTAATGAACCCATTGCAGCACATGGGCCATTCGTAATGAATACCAGAGAAGAATTGATGGAAGCCTTTAATGACTTCAACAATGGAAAATTCGGATATTTAGAGGATTAGCCTAGTCCTTTGGCAAGTAGGACCAACAGTTTAAACCTGTCAGGTTTCTAAAAATCAAAGTGAGAAAAAATGCTATTTTCATCAATAATATCAAACACAAACCTGACAGGTTTGGGCAAGTAGGATAAAGAGTTTAAACCTGTCAGGTTACTAATAATTAAAAGTGAAAAAATAATGCTATTTTCATCAATAATATCAAATGCAAACCTGACAGGTTTGGGCAAGTAGGATAAAGAGTTTAAACCTGTCAGGTTTCTAATAATTAAAAGTGAAAAAAATGCTATTTTCATCAATAACATCAAATACAAACCTGACAGGTTTGGGCAAGTAGGATAAAGAGTTTAAACCTGTCAGGTTACTAATAATTAAAAGTGAAAAAAATGCTATTTTCATTAATAATATCAAACACAAACCTGACAGGTTTGGTCAGAAGCATCAAATCTACAAATGTAGAACTAATGAAAATTTTAAATTTATAATCATGGAGAAACTATTAAACTTACCCAAGCTGAACTATAAAGGTAATGAAGATAAGAAAATGACCCTTCATTTGTCCCTGCAAGTAATGGGTAAAATTCGCTTGAAAATGACCCCCAGAAAAAATCACTGGTGGTACGTGACCCAATATGTGAATACTCAAGGAATCACAACAGGTTCCATTCCTTACAATTCAGGTCTCGATAAATTCAGTATTACCTTAAATGTAATTGAGCATAAATTGGAAGTCAATACAAGCAAAGGGGAAGTTGAAAGCTTTCCTTTGCACGAAGGCCTAACCGTTGCAGATTTTTATAAAAAGTTAACTACCATTATTCAGAAACTCAATATTTCAGTTTCTATAATAGATGTCCCTTATGATTTAGGGATTGACAAATCTTTCGGAGAGATTACCGAATACCACCATTATGATAAGGAATATACCCAAAATTTATGGCGGAGTTTAGTTTGGATAGATGATGTGTTTACAGAATTCAGTGGCCGTTTTTATGGTAAAACCTGCCCCGTACACCTCTATTGGCATTCCATGGATTTAGCGGTAACACGTTTCTCTGGCAATGAAGCGCCTCCTATGGCAGCGGATGCACGACTGTCTGATAAAGATGCTTATACGCATGAATGCATAAGTTTTGGTTTCTGGGCAGGTGATGAAAATGTAACCGAACCCGCATTTTATTCCTATACATATCCCTCTCCTGAAGGCTTAGACCAGGAAAAATTATCTCCTTCTTCAGCAGAGTGGGTAAATAGCAACGGAAGCCCTATGGCGATTTTGAAATACAATAGCCTCTTAACTGAAGATGATCCAAGAAAAGCATTGCTGGATTTTATGGAATCAGCCTATCAGGCAGGAGCCAAAAGAGCCAATTGGGATCTTGAGAAACTAACAGTCCCAGCATTAGAAAATCTTTAAACATTAAAAACCAAGGTATATAAGACCTACTAAATTAACTCAGTGCGTCATTTTGGAATTTTTTTTTTAAAATTAAAAAAAAAGAAAATTGTCCGTGATCTAAAAATCGTCTTTGCGTCTTAGCGACTTTGCGGTTAACAATCAAAGCGTCTCAGACGCCCTTTTTAACTTAAATTCACTTAAAAGAACTACTTATGAAAACCAAAGAATATTCAAACGGAGAAACCACCATTTTATGGAAACCAGAGAAATGTATCCATTCAGGTATATGTGTTAAAACATTACCCAAAGTTTACCATCCTAAAGAAAAACCATGGATAACCCCTGAAAATGCCACTTCTCAGGAAATAATTGCCCAAGTTGCAAAATGTCCCTCAGGCGCATTGAGCATTAAAGGAAAGCAAGATAACATCAAAATAGAACGTGAGGACGATGGTAAAAAAGGACGCTATGTGATTTACTACAAAGATGAATTTGCAGGAGAAATGACTTTCACCTGGGCAGGAAAAACGCAGTTTATTATTGACCATACTGGGGTAGAAGAAAAATTTGCTGGAAAAGGACTAGGGCAAAAGTTAGTAATGAAATCAGTTGAATATGCCCGCGAAAACAATGTGAAAATCATACCACTTTGCCCTTTTGCTAAAAAAGTATTTGACACCACTAAAGAAATTCAAGATGTAAAGAGTTGAAAGATTGCCTACCTCATAGTTTCGAATTAAGTACAAACTTTTCGACTAAAAGTATCATTTATGGGATGGAGGTAAAATATATTTTTCTATATTTAGGCTATTAGTTCATCGGCAACCAAAACCTGTTTAATCTTTATTTTTTGCGGGAGTTGTCAATGAAAGTGGAATAGTGACAATTAAGTTGTCATTATTTTAATAATTGATGGGTAGAAACAATTGAGTTGTTACTATCGATTTGTTGTGAGCAATAAGGTTGAATGAAAATAGAGACCAGCAGAATATTATCAGACTTTTTTGAAAATAAGGACAGCTCTGCCTCCGAATTTGAACAGTGGGTCTATTCAAATTCTGAGCTCGAAACCGAAATTGGAGAACATATTTATTCAGAGTTAATTTCATTAGACTTTAAAGACAATTCTATAAGGATTCAAGTCAAAGAATTAGTTGATTCAATAATAGATTATGCTCAATTACACCGAAACGAAATCATGGCAATTTTAGACAAGCTGATATCCCAGAAAAGCAACCCACTGGACGAAATCAGAAAACTTTTCCAATGGGCTGAGAAAGGTTATACGTTTTTAGCTTCAACTGATATTATCGGTAATTTCGGAGAGCAGGGGAAGTCAGTTGTACATTCTATTAATAACGAGATGAGCAATGAGACTCAATGGAATAAACTAATAGAAATTGACTCGAATTTCATCAATGAATTGCGCTCGCTAAAAGAAAGAATCGAAAACAATCAAATTGTATTTACAGGAGAAAAGGAAGATATAAAATTCTATGGCGAGCAGTTTAAATATATAGAAAAATAAAGCTCACAACATCCTGTCATAAATCATGGCAGTTAGTAGGTTATTGTTGCTTTGGCTCTTTGTAGAAAGCCCGGCAATCCGCAGGCTTGCCTTATTTGTGAAAATTAATTTAATAAGCCAATCCTGCGGATTGCCTCGGTAGTTAACGCAAATTTTTATACTTTTAATCAGCCACGAATTTATACAGTGGCGTTGTAGTGCATTTAGGTACCTTAAAGGGGCATGCTTTACAAACATATAATGAAAATCCTGAAAATCATATTGCCACTTTTAGCTCTCTATCTTTTGGGATGCACTCAGAAAGAGCCTTTAACTGTTGTAAGTTGGAAGACATTTTCAACTCCTTATGACACGTTGTTAACTATTGATACTATTGGAAATAGCCACTATAGTTTCAAAAGACTAGAATTTATTTTATTGGCGGACTCACTTTTAAGAGCCACTATAAAGGAAGAAAAGTTTTCAGACACATTGTTCGAAATTTCAAACTATCAAATTGGAGTTTCCAAAAAAGCGCATCATAAAAGTGAAAAGTTTACAATGTGCAATCTCTATCATCCTGAATGGCATATAAACCATAGATTCATCTTTAACAGAAAAAATGGTGTTGTAGGCTTTCTCCCCTCCCATTCAGGAAAAAAGCACTATTTATCGTATAGGATAGAAGAATCAGATACCACTTTTCATTTAACACATGAACTTTTGACTTTTTTTCAGCAAGATACAATCTTAAATCCACCAGCGCCTCCAATGCCTAAGGATGTTCCCAGTATTGAACTTTTTGACGACATCGAAATAAACGAAAGTTTATTAAAAATTGAGGGAGGAAACTAATTGACGAACGAAGAATATAGACGCACTACAACACTAGCTATGAATGAATGGGGTTTTATCAGTCAGGAAAGTTTGGCGTTACTTGGAAAGTCAGCCACATTTAGTAAATTTATTAATTGCTGTGGCTGTGTGCAGATGGCAAGCTTAGTAGTTTCTAAGCCCCACTCATCATAGCCTAAGCGTTAGCTTTCACACGTCATCAATCAATGAAGAAGTTTTTATTCATTTACCTTTTGTTTTTCTTATGCCTTGTTTCGTGCAAGAAATACTCAGAATGTAACGATATTATGGGGGTTTGTACAAGTGTCGATGCACCTTTTTGTCTTTTCGGCTTCAAATTCGAAAACAATACTGGAAATCAGACAGAGATAACTTATAGCTTCTACTCATCCAATAACCTCGTGAGTACTCATGCCGAGGATCATTTAAGTACTTTAAATTTCGACAGCTTGATTCCATGTGCAAAAGAAGAAATTAGAAATGCTTTAAAATCTTATGAGGGAATTGTAAACCTAAAATTTCTAGAACTTAAGGATAACAAGAATGCTCATCTTAGATTCTCTGTTGCTGATATGGCTCATAAAAGGGCCGCAGTATCTTTTCCAAATTTTCACTCTGAACCATGTAAAGAAATAGCGGGAAATATTATCATCAATCCACAAATCACTGGATACAATTGTAAATTATTTTACTCTCTAATGCTTCATGAAATAGGGCATGCTCTTGGTATGGGTCATGTGAATTCTAAAAATATAATGAATCCATCAATAAATCTGAAATTTCAGAAATTACAAAGTGGTGATAGCTTAGGAATCATTAAGTTGTATGGAAAAAGAGACAGCTAACATGATATAAAACCCATTTGCTCAGCACCTTGTAGCAGATTGACTGCTAAATATCCCATAATTTATGCTTGCTTTTCATAGCTGGCAACCAAAGATATTGCTTTAGTAAAGTAAGGTGCTTAATTATTCTAAGGTTTTGCAATTAATGAAGTGCATCAGTTTGCGGAGAAAGCATAAATTACTACTTTCAGTATTTCATAGCCTAGTATAGCAAACGGGTTTTATACGGTCGTTATAAAAACCACCTCCCAACAAAATTAAATTTGCTTTAAAAGACCTATTGAACCATCAAATAAGCTCATTTTGAGATGCATAGGAAATAGCCTCACTTATGTTACTAACCTCTAATTTTTCGAATAATTTTCGTCTATGAAACTTAACGGTATCGGAAGAAATAAATAGTTTTTCGGAAATCTCATTTATACTATACCCTCTAATTGAATAGCGTAGTATTTCTTTTTCTCTATCCGATAACTCTATTTTTTCTATTCTCTTCCAGCAACAGCTACTTAAATCGTATTTATAAGTTTCATTATATCTGTCCCGCTGTATTATAATATTACCATATTTCTGTTCCGTTGACAAGGAGACTAAACAAATCGCTTTCCATATTTTACCTTCTTCTGTTAAAAATATGGGCGTTAACTTTTGATGGATCATGGAAGGATAATATACGCATCATAACCGATAAATTTATGCTGGAATACATTTCCGAATGAAATTTATGTCTCCCGGGCTATTCGGAATGCTTCCCGGGAGGATTTATGTTCTTCCCGGCTCCCGGGAGATAATCAAAATCACCCGGGAAGGGTACATATTCACCCGAGAGTGCTGCTAATTCACCCGGGACTTGTAAAATTTCCCCGGGAAGCGTAATAAGTTATCCGGGAAGCAATAATATTTTGTCAGGAAAGTTGAAAATTCATCAATACAAAATAATATTTGGATTGAGTCTTTTCATATTCTTTAACAGAGTTCTATATTGTTTTATAGAGGATTATGTGAATAAGAAAGAACCTAGGAGGAGAGTTGTATTGGATTAATTTCATTCTGCAATACTAAATGCAGTAGCTTTTAATTCTTGATTTGATTTTGATATTCCATATTTTGTTGCTACCTGACGCCAATTTTTTACAACATTAGTCACCTCCTTAATTGTTTTTAATGCTTTTGCCTCATCAAGGCGAAAATACTCATTAACTTCCATGGCAAGATCCAAATCTAAGGCATTGTCATCTTCTGAAATATTGAGTTTTAAACCAGTTCCGTTTTCAATTGGATTTATATCGTAAGCAGGCGATAATTGCCATCCATTATCAGATAATAAAAAGCCATGATTTCTTAAATGATCATCAGTATTTGAAACACAAATACTAAAAACTATTCTTCTCCAAAGTTCATGGAGGTCTTCTTCTATATTGCTTCCATTATTTGAAATAAAATCTACCAATTCAAGATAGCTAACTCCTTCAGCCGCATCAGCACCATCAGTATATCCAAGTTGAGTCATAGCGGATGTGAAATGAATTCGTTTCCCGTCATTTGTTCGGTCAAACCTTTTTGTTAGAAATGTATGGTGCTTACTACTGAATTTTTTAGCCTGACATTCAACCATATTAATCCCAGCTGCAGTTGCAAGTTCATAAGTTACCATTTCCCAAGCGCCAATATCGCTTTGATCATTATTACTAGGAAATTTTGCGATCCATAAGTTGTTATCTGGATCGAGTACACTTGCTTTTGGTCTTGCTCCACCTAAAGAAGAACCTGGGTTAACCAACATATTTAACCATTGCAAATAATCCGGATTATCTATTGCATCCTCTTCCTCCAATCGCAGGCTTATTTGTTCAAGTTCTCGAATTGTTGTCCAGGGTGGGCTAGCTTGCTGCTCATTATCGCTTAGGTATGCTCCATCTGAATCAAGTTTAAATCTTAATCCGCCCATACGATGACCATCATAAACTCCTAATAAGTAATCTGTTTCAAAAAGTTTGTTTGGTCTTCGATCTTGTAATCTAGCTTCAGCAGCTTCTCTTCTTTGCATTAAAACCCTTCCCCAACGATCTGGTGAGGAATCTAAGAATAATCCGAAATTAAATTTCTCCTCACTACTTAGATATTGAGGGCCTTTAAAAAATTGCAAATCTGGATCCAACGTGTGAGCAAATCCAGATTCCAGCCAATCTTGATCATATTCAAAAGAGAATATCTCCTTTCCTCTGAGCAGATCAGAAGTCAAAATACCCATAAGAGTTGCTCCATTGAGTTCTACCCAATCTGCATATACATATATTTCTCTTTTTCCCATGACTATTTCTTTTTAGGTGCTCGTTCTTTAGTGCTTAATTGAGCATCCTGCAATTTTCTACCAAGTATATCATCTTTTGCTAATTCCAAAAAATCATTCTCAAGCCTAAGAACCTTTAGCACATTCAAGTAATTGCCTATACTAACAGATGGAAGTCCTTTCTCTATTGAAATAAGTGTGTTTCTGCCAATTCCTGCACGTTCCGCAACCATTTCCCCGCTTAATTTGCGTCTTAAGCGAGCGAGTTTTATTTGTTCACCTACTGTCTCCAGTATTTGACGAGTTTTAGGAAGCAATATTGCACTCTTCTTTTTCATAATGTTTAATATATAGTGCAAATATACTGTTAAATGTTTATTTTATTAAACCTTATGATAGATAATTGTTTTTGACTTTTGGAGCCTTATCATTTTCATATTCTTTAACACAGTTTTACATATTTTGATAGAGGATTGTAAACAAGAAAGAAGCTATCTGAAAGTCATTAGCGTAAAAATAAATAGTAATCCCGTTTCCTTCAATATTTAAGTATCCCCCTATTTTATCCCTTATATATTGCATTATATCTCATTTATAAAATAATATACTTGATTTAGTCTTAATGGTAAATTAAAATATTGCTAATTTGGTATATATATGCTAAATTGATATATTAATATAGTATTTTAACATTTACCTCTATTTTTTATCAATATGAAGTTAACTATATGCCCTAAATGCGAGTCAGAAGAAATTGTAAAAAGTGGTATAATTAAGAATAGGCAGCGATTTAAATGCAAAAACTGTCAATACAATTTTACAGTCAGCAAAATAGGGAAGGAGATTGATTCCTATTATGTGGTGAAGGCCATTCAACTTTATGTTGAAGGAATATCGATGCGAGAGATTGAAAGAGTGCTAGGGGTAAGTCATGTTTCAGTCAGCAATTGGCTAAAGAAATATAATATTAAAGCTCCTGAGAAATATGAATATCATCCTACCTATAAAGTATTGTCCCACAGTGAACTATGTCGGTTTGTGGAAGAGGGTAACAATCTAAGCGAAGCGGGTTTAATGATTACTTCATTGGGTGATAAATATATGGTGATAAGGTGGGAGCGATTCAAGCAATAACTATAGTGTTACCAAAAGTATATACAGAATAACAGAATTACTTTTTAAGCAGGTCATTTTTATGCAGCAAAGCGAGGGCTTTGTAATCATTCAACATAAAATATGAACTGTGAAAAAACTTATATTAATTATTGTAACAGTTTTTGTGTCTGCTGAGTATTCTACAGCTTTTCAAAATGATACAGCTAAGAAAGAACTCAAAAAGGAGAAAGCTTGGGATGAAATTGCACAAAAGGAAGTCGATCATTCTTATAAATCCTTAACTGTTAAGCTCTCTAATGATGGAGCTAAATATGTACGCTTTATCCTTTGGCATCAGCAATGGCTTCAAACTTCGAACTTGGCAATTTCGGATGCACCTTTGCGATTGAGTACCAGCATCAGAAGATCAAGGGTGCTGGCTTTCGCACAAATCTCACCTCGTTTCTTAATCTTAACACATTTCGGTTTAAATAATCTGACAACTGGCAATATGAATGCCTTAGGCAATCAAGGTGACGGTCCTCAAATGTTTTTACATGATGCATGGACAGAATTTAAGGTCTTAGATAATTCCAATGCTTTGTACATTGGTGGTGGTCTGCATTATTGGAAAGGCCTTACCAGATTAGCCAATCAAAGTACGCTCAATTTCATGACTATGGATAATTCTCGTCCTTTTGTGCACTGGCATTCCCTGGGAATTACCGATCAGTTTGCTAGGCATATGGGTTTTTACGCCAAAGGGCAATTGGGTAAATTTGACTATAGAGTAGCCGCCAATAACCCTTTGGTTCCTGCTAATGCCCTCGGTGGAGGAACAGATTTCATTAATGAAACGAATGGTGGGCTAGATAGTGAAATGGCTTATGTAGGAAGTGCTTTTCGAGATTCCGAAGGGGAACCGGTGGGAAATACTATTTTAGAGGGGTATTTCCGTTATAATTTCTTTGATATTGAATCTACTAAACTGCCTTATCAGGTAGGCACCTATATGGGTGCCAAAAAGGTGCTAGGAGTGGGGCTTGGCTTTTTCGCTCATCCAAAAGGAATGTTGAATACAGTGACATTTGAACATTCAAATGTAACCCATCTAGCTGCTGATATATTTTATGATGCTCCAATAGGTTCTTCTGGAAATGCCATTAATGCTTACGCTTCTATCATCAATTTTAATTATGGTGAAAACTTTATGTCAAGATGGGCGGGTACCGGTACTAACATTTATGGTCAATTGGGCTATTACATAGGTAAAGCTAAATTGATGCCGTATGTAGCCTTTCAGTCAGGGAATTACGAGGCTTATAGCAATAACTTAAATGCTTTTGATGCAGGGATCAATTATTTTGTTAATGGGCACAATGCTAAAATCACTTTAGAATATCACACAATTTCTAATAATCCGCTGGAAGGTGGATTAGATGCAAACGGTAACCCTAATGGGGTGCAACAATTAAGATTACAACTTCACATATTTTTATAAAACCTAATCATTATGAAAGATAACAAAGCAAGCATGAAAGCTTACTGGAAGCGAAATCTCCGGTATTTGCTAATCCTCCTGGCCATATGGTTCACAGTATCCTATGGCTTTGGGATTCTACTAGTAGAACCATTGAACACCATTAAAATAGGTGGTTTCCCACTCGGTTTTTGGTTCGCCCAACAGGGCTCAATCTATGTTTTTGTGATTCTTATTTTCGTCTATGTTCGATTGATGAACAAGCTGGATAAGGAGTTTGACGTGGATGAAAAATAATATTTACACCTTTAAAAATCACTAAAATGGATCAACAAGTTTGGATATATTTAGTAGTGGGAGTTACTTTCGCTATCTATATTGGAATTGCACTCTGGTCAAGAGCCGGATCAACGAAAGAGTTTTATGTAGCAGGTGGAGGCGTTTCTCCTTTAGCCAATGGAATGGCAACAGCAGCGGATTGGATGTCAGCCGCTTCATTTATTTCAATGGCGGGTATTATTTCATTTGCAGGTTATGATGGAGCTGTCTTTTTAATGGGCTGGACAGGTGGTTATGTACTTTTAGCACTATTGCTAGCTCCTTATCTTAGAAAATTTGGAAAGTTTACTGTGCCTGATTTCATAGGAGATCGCTATTATTCGAATACTGCAAGAACAGTAGCAGTAATCTGCGCCCTATTTGTGTCTTTCACTTATGTGGCAGGCCAAATGAGAGGGGTAGGCGTAGTATTTAGTCGTTATCTCGAAGTGGATATTAACACTGGAGTTTATATTGGAATGGCCATTGTATTCTTTTATGCTGTTTTAGGCGGTATGAAAGGAATTACCTATACGCAAGTGGCTCAATATATCATCCTGATTTTTGCTTTTATGGTTCCGGCCATTTTCATATCTATTCAACTGACTGGCAATCCAATTCCTCAGCTAGGTTTTGGCTCAACTGTTACGGGTAGTGAAACTTATTTATTGGATAAGCTTAATGGCTTACATGTGGAATTAGGTTTTGCCGAATACACCAGTGGTTCAAAATCCATGATAGATGTTTTCTTTATTACCGCTGCTTTAATGGTGGGTACGGCCGGATTACCACACGTAATAGTTCGCTTCTTTACGGTACCTAGAGTTAAAGATGCACGAGTTTCAGCCGGTTATGCTTTGGTCTTCATTGCTATTCTTTATACCACTGCGCCTGCAGTAGCGACTTTTGCTAGAACTAATTTAATTGAAACAGTGAGCAATAATGAATATTCCAGCATGCCGAAGTGGTTTAGCAACTGGGAGAAAACCGGCCTTCTTTCTTTCAATGATAAAAATAATGATGGAGTTATTCAATATGTGGCTGATGAAGAGAGAAATGAATTGGCCATAGACCGTGATATTATGGTGTTGGCAAACCCAGAAATAGCACAACTGCCTAACTGGGTAATTGCACTTGTTGCTGCAGGTGGTTTGGCCGCTGCATTATCTACTGCGGCAGGTTTGCTATTAGTTATTTCAACTTCTGTGTCTCATGATTTAGTGAAAAAGCAAATTGCACCTGATATTTCTGATAAAGCTGAGCTTTGGATTGCAAGAGGGGCCGCTATGGTTGCGGTTGTCGTGGCTGGTTATTTTGGAATTAACCCTCCTGGATTTGTGGCAGCGGTAGTGGCACTAGCATTTGGCTTGGCAGCGGCTTCCTTCTTCCCAGCAATTATTTTGGGTATATTCTATCAAAGAATGAACAAACAAGGGGCTATTGCTGGAATGATTTCCGGCTTAAGCATCACCTTATTCTATATGATTACTTATAAATTCAATGCTTTTGGAGAGACTACTTCTGCCGATTGGTGGTTTGGGATTTCACCTGAGGGTTTTGGAACTGTAGGTATGATAGTGAATTTCATAGTTTCTCTGGTAGTGAGCTCATTGACTCCACCGCCACCACAGCATGTGATGGATATTGTGGATAATATCAGATTTCCGAGAGGGGCAGGGGCTGCATCTGATGCTCATTGATTAATTTATAATTAAAAAAGAGAACTGTTATGCTTAGCAGTTCTCTTTATTTAAATTAGTAGAATCATGCCATTAAAAGAAGCAGCAAAGCGGTTAGCATTTATTAGCATACTATTTATTATAGTATTCAATTTCCCCTTTATTTCTGTTTTTAACACTTTCCAAAGTTATTTAGGGGTGCCTGTTTTGTATCTGTTTTTGTTTACGGCATGGCTGTTGTTCATTACTGTACTCATTCTGTTTATGAGAAAAAATATTAATAGCGATAAGGAATGATTAGCAACTGGGTTATCATATTGATTTCAGTCGGTTATCTTGCTTTGCTATTCTTGCTGGCTTATTTTGGTGAGTACCGTGCAAAAAAAGGGAAAAGCTTATTAAAAAATCCCTATATCTATGCCTTAAGCTTGGCAGTGTATTGCACCGCCTGGACTTATTACGGTTCAGTGGGGAACGCTGCAGATTCAGGATTAAATTTCCTAGCGACCTATATTGGCCCAACCTTGCTGGCTCCTGTCTGGTGGTTTATTTTCAAAAAAATCATTCGGATTAGTAAAATTTACAGCATAACTACCATTGCAGATTTGATCTCCACTCGCTATGGTAAATCAGTTTCTTTAGGTAGTTTGGTGGCTATATTCTGTGTATTGGGAATTATTCCATATATATCCATTCAGTTGAAAGCAATTTCTTCTAGTTTTCAAATGCTTTATGATTCAGGTTTAGCAAGTCATTCAAGCGCTGGTATTTCTAACTTTATTTTAAATGATTATACCTTATATATTACAATTGGACTAGCATTTTTTACCATCCTTTTTGGAACTCGAAATATAGATGCCACAATTAAGCAAGAAGGCATGGTAACCGCTATCGCCTTTGAGTCTATTTTTAAATTGGTGGCTTTTCTGGTCATTGGTTTTTTTGTCACTTTTGTAGTTTTTGATGGTTTTGGTGATATTTTTTCCCGTGCGGCAAGTGATCCTTCTTTAAGTAAATTGACCACCTTAGATTTTGATGGAGGATATTCAGAGTGGTTTTGGCTTAACATGCTTTCCATGATGGCATTTATGTTTTTACCGAGACAATTCCATGTTTCAATTAAAGAAAACACCAATGAAAAACATCTTGATAAAGCCATTTGGCTGTTCCCTTTATACCTACTGGTGATTAACATTTTTGTCATTCCAATAGCTTTTGCAGGAAAAATAATGTTTGCCGGGCAGACTGAAATATTATCAGATACTTATGTGCTGGCTATTCCAATTTTACTATCACAAGATTTCATAGCAATTTTAGTTTATTTAGGCGGTTTTGCTGCGGGTACAAGTATGGTCATCGTTTCTACTATTGCTTTGAGTATCATGATCAGTAATAACCTGATTTTCCCCTACTTGGTAAGTAACAAACAGTTTATCAGATATTATAAGGGAAGTTTAAGTAGGTTTTTATTGAATATCAGAAGAGCTAGCATTCTTTTGGTTTTATTATTGAGTTATGCTTTTTACCATTTTATAAGTTTCCGCTTTTCTATTGTTCCGGTAGGTTTGATTTCATTTGTGGCAGTAGCTCAATTTGCGCCAGCAGTTATTGGAGGTATTTTCTGGAAAGAAGGGAATAAAAGAGGAGCAATAAGCGGTTTGGTAGCAGGATTTGTTATATGGTTTCTGTTCTTGGTATTGCCCACTATTGAGCAGACTGAGCTTACTTCTTTCATCATCAAAAATGATAAGCTATTCGATTTAATCCCTTTGACCGATGGCAATGCTTTTGGGTTGCCTATGAATAGAATTCCTGCAGCACTGTTTTGGAGTTTATTCATTAATGCAGGGCTTTATATTTTTATGTCTCTTAGCTATAAGCAAAGCTCTAAAGAGCGAAACCATGCAGAGGTATTTGTGGATGTATTCCACTATTCAAAAGAGTTTGAATCCACTATGATCTGGAAAGGAACTGCTTATGTTCAGGATATTGAAAACTTGCTTAAGCATTTTATGGGATCAAAAAAATCTAAGGAAGTACTGAAAGAGTATGAGCTGAGATATAATATTAAGCTTAATCAGGAAGATAGAGCCGATTCTACATTAGTAAACGCAGCAGAAAGAACTTTAGCGGGTTTGATAGGATCGTCATCAGCCCGACTTTTAATAAGCTCTAACTTGAAGGAGGAGGAGATATCCACCAAAGAAGTGCTAGATATTTTAAAGGAAACTCAGCAGATTGCTATTGTCAATAAGCAACTAAAAGAGAAATCAGAAGCCCTACAAAAAGTGACCAAGAAATTATTTAATACCAATGAAAAACTGGTCAAAATGGATCATACAAAGGATGAATTTATCAGTACTATCACGCATGAAATGAGAACTCCTATTACTTCTATCCGGGCATTTTCGGAAATTTTACATGATCATACCGACATCGCTTTAGAGGAGAAACAGGAGTTTTTAAATATAATTATTAATGAGACTGAGCGAATGGACAGGCTTATTTCTCAGGTTTTAGATCTGGAAAAATTCAATAGTGGAAAGCAGGAATTCCATTTAGAATATCTAAAACTTAATGAACTCATTCTTGAGTCAGTAAAATCTGTGCAAACACTTTTATCAAAGAAAAACATAGAAATAACTACTCAGCTTGAGGAAAGTAGTGATTATATCCATGCTAATAAAGACCGAATCATACAGGTTTTACTGAATTTGATTTCTAATGCTATCAAATTCTGTGATGCAAAGGCAGGAAAAATCCAAATAAAAAGTATGCAGCAAGGCGATGATTATGTAGTGGAAGTAATAGATAATGGAAAAGGAGTTTCAGAGGAAATACAAAATTCAATATTTGATATTTTTTATCAGGCACCTGATCAAACACGGAAAAAACCTGTAGGAAGTGGTTTAGGCTTAAGTATTTGCAAGAAAATAATAGAGTACCACGATGGGAGGATATGGGTAGAAAGCGATGGAGGAAATGGATCAAAATTCATTTTTACTCTTCCAGTAAAAGTAATTGAAAGCAAAGTAAACTAGGAAAGTTATTTAGATGAAGAAGATTTTAATAGTGGACGATGAACCGGGGATTTTAATGTCCCTGGAATTTCTAATGAAAAAGGAAGGCTATGAAATTTTTATTGCCCGAGATGGTAGAGAAGCCATTGAAATAGTGAAAAATGAATCGCCAGCGGCATTGATTCTTGATATCATGATGCCTGAAGTGGATGGATTTGAAGTATGCGAGTTTATAAAAGGAAATGAAAAGACTTCGCATATCAAGGTTATATTCTTAACCGCAAAATCGAAAGATTCAGACATACAGAAAGGGCTTGCAGCTGGAGCTGATTTGTATTTGACAAAACCATTTTCAACAAAAGAATTAGTAAAGAAAGTAAATGAAATTTTATAAATAAGCTTATAAGAGGTGGTCCAATGCTATTTAGTTAAGCTTTGAAGCCTATTCTTTTAATACGATTCTAAAAAATAACCTTGGTTATTTCTTTATGTTCTTTTATTTCTTTTGTGGTAGTAATGTGTAACGGTTAATATGAAAAACTAACATTTTTCTTTACCACACAAGAGACAAAAGACAACAATAGGTTTTTCGCTTTAGCGAAAAAATCGTTAAGGAAATTTCCTTAATTTTTTAAGAACGTTGAGAGCTAATGCAACTGGTTTCAGTTTTCTTATTGCAAAATAGTGATTTTATGAAGTACGAAGAATTTTATAATGAAAGCATCAACCAGCCTGAGGAGTTCTGGAAACAGCAGGCGAAGCAGATCGATTGGTATAAATCACCTGAAACCATTATTAGCAAGGATGAGCATGATTATGCGGAATGGTTTGAAGATGGTAAACTCAATTTGAGCTATTTATGTATTGATAAACATATAAATGATGGTTACGGAGAAGAAGTAGCACTTATTTATGACTCTCCAGTAACAGAAATAAAGGAGTACATAACATTTAATCAACTACATCAGGAAGTATCCAAATTAGCAGGAGGCTTACAGAAATTGGGCTTGAAAAAAGGAGACACCTGCATTATTTATATGCCCATGATTCCGCAGGCAATTTATGCCATGTTGGCTTGCGTAAGAATTGGCGTAATCCACTCGGTGGTTTTTGGAGGTTTTGCGCCTCATGAGTTAGCCATAAGAATAACTGACTGCAAGGCAAAGGCTATCATCACTGCTTCAAATGGAATTGAAATTGATAAAGTAATCCCTTATAAACCTTTTGTTGATGAGGCCATTGATAAGGTACAAGATAAACCTAATCATGTAATCGTATTTAATCGAAATGATTATCCAATAGAATCACAAAAGGCTTATGATATAGATTACCAAACACTTGTTGAAAATGCTCATTCGGTAGAGGCTATTCCTTTACCCTCAACGCATCCTTCTTATATTTTATATACATCAGGTACAACTGGTACTCCCAAGGGAATAATTAGAGATACGGGGGGCTATGCCACGGCTTTGAAATTTTCCATGAGATACATTTATGGCGTTAAAGAAGGCGAGGTTTTCTGGGCTGCAAGCGATGTTGGCTGGGTAGTAGGGCATAGTTATATCGTTTATGGGCCTTTATTAAATCGGAATACCACTGTTTTATTTGAAGGTAAGCCTATCAAAACACCAGATGCTTCTACCTTTTGGAGGGTGATCAGCGAGCATAAAGTGAATGTGATGTTTACGGCTCCTACGGCTATCAGAGCAATCAAGAAAGAAGATCCTCATGGTGAGTTCATTAAGAAATTCAATATGAAATCTTTGCGCTATCAATTTTTAGCAGGCGAAAGGTGCGATTTATCTACATTAACCTGGACCCAGGAGCATTTGAAAGTGCCGGTAATTGATCATTGGTGGCAAACCGAAAGTGGCTGGCCAATGATTGCAAATATGGCGGGTCTGGGACTGAAAAAAGTAAAACCCGGTTCAGCTTCTCTAGCGGTTTGCGGTTATGATATTAAAATCTTAAATGAAGAAGGGCAGGAGGTTTTAGCAGATACAGAAGGCTATGTTGCGGTTAAACTTCCACTGCCTCCTGGTACTTTAACAAGTCTCTGGGGTAATCCAAAGCGCTTTAAATTGGGTTATTTAGATCGCTTCCCAGGCTACTATTTCTCCGGAGATGGCGGCTATAAAGATGAAGATGGGTACATTTTTATAACTGGAAGAGTAGATGATGTCATCAACGTGGCTGGGCATCGAATGTCCACTGCAGAAATGGAAGAAATCGTTTCCTCGCATCCATCTGTTGCTGAATGCGCGGTTTTTGGAATTAATTGTGAATTGAAAGGACAGAAACCACTAGGCTTAATTGTGTTGAAAACAGGAAATCAGGCGGAGGAAGAAAAAATCAGAGCAGAGATCATTGAAATGGTAAGAAAAGAAATTGGGGCAGTTGCCTCCTTTAAGGATGTGCTTGTAGTCCAAAGATTGCCCAAAACAAGAAGTGGGAAAATTTTGCGAAAGCTGCTTCGAAATATAGCCGATGAAAAACAATATAATGTACCTTCCACTATAGATGATGTGCAGATTATAGATGAAATAAAATCCGTCTACGAAAATCAACGCATAGGAATTTTCAAATAAGAAAAGGGAAAGAATTTATATGCATTTTAAATTAAAATAGAATTGTTAAAATATAAAAGATATCAATTATGAGTAACTACCATATTAAACACTTAGAGGAATATTATCAGGTATATCGAAAATCAATCCGTAATCCTTCCGCTTTTTGGGAAGAGATTGCAGAAGAACACTTCATGTGGCGGAAAAAATGGGATAATGTCTTAAGCTGGGATTTTTCAAAGCCTGAAGTAAAGTGGTTTGAAGGAGCAAAACTGAATATCACAGAGAATTGCATCGATCGTCATTTATTTACTAGAGGTGATAAAACCGCCATCATTTTTGAACCAAATAGTCCTGATGAGGAAGCATTACATATTAGCTACAAAGAATTGCATGAAAGGGTTTGCAAATTCGCCAACGTTTTAAAAAATAATAACATTAAAAAGGGCGACCGGGTATGTATTTATTTACCGATGATCCCTGAACTAGCTGTGGCAGTTTTAGCGTGTGCTAGAATTGGAGCCATCCACTCTGTGGTCTTTGCTGGTTTTTCATCTAACGCTTTGGCCACACGGATTAATGACTGTGATTGTAAAATGGTCATTACTAGTGATGGTTCTTACAGAGGCGCCAAAACTCTTGATTTAAAAAGTATAGTAGATGAAGCACTAAAAAATTGTGCAGGAGTAGAGACTGTTTTGGTGGCCAAAAGGATTAATTCTGAAATTAATATGGTGCAAGACCGCGACCAATGGTTGCAGCCTTTATTAGAGGAAGCTTCCGCGGATTGCCAACCGGAAATTATGGATGCTGAGGATCCTTTATTTATCCTCTATACCTCTGGTTCTACCGGTACTCCAAAAGGTATGGTGCATTCCACTGCTGGCTATATGGTTTATACGGCTTATACCTTTAAAAACGTATTCCAATATCGTGAACCGGATGTTTATTGGTGTACAGCCGATATCGGCTGGATTACAGGTCATAGTTACATAGTGTACGGGCCGCTGTGCAACGGTGCCACTACCGTGATGTTTGAGGGGGTGCCAAATTATCCTAATTTTAGCCGTTTTTGGGAAATTGTAGAAAAACATAAGGTTAATCAGTTTTATACTGCCCCAACTGCCATTAGAGCTTTGGCGAAAGAAGGGATTTCTCATTTGGAAAAGCATGATTTGTCCTCTTTGAAAGTTTTAGGAACCGTTGGAGAGCCTATAAATGAGGAGGCATGGCATTGGTATGATGATAATGTAGGCAAAAAGAAATCACCTATAGTGGATACTTGGTGGCAAACAGAGACTGGAGGCATTATGATTACACCTTTAGCATTTTGTACGCCTACCAAACCAACCTACGCCACGCTCCCTTTTATTGGGATTCAACCGGCCTTGATGGATGCTGAAGGTAATGAATTAACAGGAATCCAAGTGAATGGTAATTTATGTATTAAGTTCCCTTGGCCAAGTATAGCGCGGACCATTTGGGGTAATCATCAGCGTTACAAAGACACTTATTTTTCAGCTTATGAAAACATGTACTTCACAGGAGATGGCGCCCTAAGAGATGAGGTGGGCTATTATAGAATTACAGGTAGGGTGGATGATGTTATTATTGTATCGGGTCATAATTTAGGAACTGCTCCGATTGAAGATACCATTAATGAGCACCCAGCAGTGGCTGAAAGTGCCATTGTAGGATTCCCACATGAGATCAAAGGCAATGCCCTTTATGGTTACATCACCTTGAAGGATTCAGGTGAAGGTAGAATCCATGATAATCTGAGGAAGGAAATTAATCAACTGATAACGGATCAAATAGGGCCAATTGCAAAGCTGGATAAAATACAGTTTACACAGGGGTTACCTAAAACAAGGTCTGGTAAGATTATGCGAAGGATACTTCGGAAAATTGCGGAAGGAGATACCAGTAATCTGGGGGATACTTCTACCTTGTTGAATCCTGAAGTGGTGGAATCCATTATTGAAGGAAAGAAGTAATTTTAGAATATTAAAATTAAACTTTTCTAGATTTTGTTTTGGCTAAAGTAGAAAATTGTGGTGATTTTATTATTTTTTGCTATAGCAAATCTGTGAGGACTATCTCATGGAGGGGATTACAATGAAATTATGTTAAGGAAATTCCCTTCACGAGTTTTTCGCTTTAGCGAAAAACCTTTTGTTTTCTTTTGAATCTTTTCCCGATAAATACGGGACAAGTAGTGGTTAAAAAGTAATGCTTGTGAGTATGTACAATCGGTAGCATATTTCCACCACAAAAGAGGCAAGAGAACACAAAGGAAAATAACCAAGGTTATTTTTTAGGATTTCAGTTTACGATATGGCTTAAATCTTGACTTAATAGCATTTTAGGGGGTTATTGGGGTATCGGAAGGTAAAAGAAATCTTGTTAGATAGGAGCAAAAAGAAGGGATTAAAAAGGTAAAAAATTGTCCATTGAGATAATATAACGATAATTATATGTCTCTTTGCTAAGCTCCTTTTTTTAAATTAAAAATGTCAATGATTAGATTTCAATAGTAAATAATAAAGATGGCTAATATCATATCTTCCAAAATAGCGGATTTCATTATCAAATTTCCTCCTTTCGATAAGCTGGAAGCAGATGAAGTATTGCGCTTAAGTGAAGAGGCTGAAGTGCTCTATTTTAAAGCTGGCGAAACCGTTTTTAAACAAAAAGAAAAAGCCAGGGCATTCATTTATTTTTTAAAGGAAGGTCAGGTGCTACTGCGAGAAACTAATAATGCAGAAAAAAAGCTTGTTGATATTTGTGATGAAGGCGAATTATTTGGAGTGAGAGCAATGCTCACTGGAAACCCTTATGTTTTTGAAGCATACTGTCAGGAAGAATCTTTGGTTTATGCTTTTCCACTTAAAGTTTTCAAGCCTATAGTAGAATCTAACAATCATGTAAGCTTATTTTTTGCTTCCGGCTTAGCCTCTGGTCAGAAAACTATTGGACCTAATACTATTTACAGGGAAAATAAAAGAAGTACTATTTCTGATTTCTTGAGCTGGCAAAAATCATTGGAAGAACTAAATGAGCCTCTTGTAAAAGTCGAATCTAAAACTTCTATTCAATCAGCTGCCCAAAATATGGCAGGTGTTTCAGATAGTTTAATAGTCATCGATGAAGAAGGAAAACCGCTAGGGATTGTGACTGATACTGATTTTAGGTCCAAAGTTGCAGTGGGTACATATTCAATTGACCATCCTATTTCTGAAATCATGTCCACTAATTTAATTTCCAAACCATTAGGACTACCGCTGGCTGAGTATCTCATAAGTATGTTGAAGCATAATATCAAACATTTGCTTATTACAAAAGAGGATGAATTGGTGGGTATTTTTAGTCAACAAACGCTCTTTTCCCATTTACAATTCAACCCATTTTCTATTCTTTATAATATTGAGTCTGCTGAAAATGTAGAGAAATTATGTCATTATAGAAATAAGGTTGATCAATTTCTAGGCTATTACCTTGAGCAAAACATCAAAACCTCTGTTATTTCCCAACTTATTACCACCATCAATGATGCATTGATTAAAAAAGCTATTCATTTCGCGATAACTGTGCTGGAAGAAGAAAAGTATTTTAGACCTGATGTGCCTTTTGCTTGGCTGTCTTTAGGTAGCGAAGGTAGAGAAGAACAACTACTGCGCACAGATCAGGATAATGCTATCATTTTCGGCAATGTAAATGCTGCACAATTAACTTATACACGCGAATATTTTATTCAACTGGGCAGAAGAGTTAATGATATCCTTTATGAGGCTGGTTTTGAATATTGCCCTGCCAATATGATGGCTGGAAATCCTGATTGGTGTTTGAGTATTTCTGAATTGCAAGATCGCTTTGGGGCTTGGATTCATTCACCCGAAAAGGAAGCGCTTTTGTTCTCGACTATTTTCTTTGACTATAGATTTATTTATGGAGATGAGGAGCTAGTGAAAAAGCTTAATAATTTCTTGGTGAAGGAAATACAATCTAACAAAATCTTTTTAAACTTTTTGGCAAAAAATGCGACCAAAAATCCACCACCACTTAGCTTTTTCAAAAGTTTTGTAGTGGAGAGATCTGGTTCTCACAAAGAAGAATTTGATTTGAAGGCTCGTGCTATGATGCCATTGACTGATATTGCCCGTATCTTATGTCTGGAAGCAGGGAATATCGCCATTAAAAGTACTCTTGAAAGGTATCGTTTTCTAGCTGAAAAAGACAAATCACGAAAAGACCTTTTTCTGCAAGCAATGCAAGCCTATGAATTTCTCATGCATTTCAGGGCCTCAGAAGGAATTAGAAATAAGGATTCAGGACGCTTTATTCCGATTAAGGAGATTTCAAAGTTTGACAGGCAAGTTTTGCGAAATTCTTTTGAACCTATTTCGGATCTTCAACAAATGATTGAATTAAAATTTCAACTTAACTACTTTTCCTAGGAGATGAAATTTAACTTTTGGAAAAATAAAGAGAAGATTCAATATCCGGAGGAAATTACTAACTATTTCGAGCTGAACAAATCCGCAAAGGATGTTGAGGTCGAATATGTAATTTTTGATACGGAATCTTCCTCCCTTTCTATCGAAAGGGCACAATTGCTCTCAATTGGTGCGGTTAAAGTGCAGGCTAACAGCATTTCCGCAAAAGACACCTTCAATTGTTTTATTGATACCGGTAAATCAGGCGTAAAAGGCAATGTTCATATCCATGAAATTATGACTACTGGGAAAGAAGAAAGAAAAGAGTTGAGGGCAGTCCTTCCTGATTTTTTGAAATTTATCGGGAATGCGACTTTGGTCGCTCATCATGCTAAGCATGATATAAGCTTAATCAATAGATCCTTATCTGAAATTTTCCCTGGAGTTCGATTGGTAAACAAAGTGATTGACACTGCAGGTCTAGCCATTGAAAAGGATCTACAAAATGATGCTTCACTTAAAATTGATTCTAAAAATTATTCACTTGATGCGCTACTAAAGCGCTATAATATTGAAGCTGTCGAAAGACATACTGCACTTGGCGATGCTTATTCTACTGCTTTACTTTTCCTTAAAATTCAATAGTTAATTTGCTTAAATTTTTGTCAGCTTTTTTATTTGTCCTAAACCTCTGATTCCCAATTTAATATTTGTCAAAACATATTTTTCTCACGAAAGGTTGATGAGAAAAACTAAACTATGGCAAAGCAAATTTTACCTAAAGCAGAGTGGTCGGTACTAATCGAGCAAATCAAAAATCTAATTCCAGAAGCTTTCAATGATGAAGGCAATGTGATGAACCTCGTCAAAGGGGAATGGAACAATCAAATGAATTTAAAACCTTTCAATTCTTGTCTGGACGGCACTCAATTGGGTTTTTATCCTATGATGAAAAGTCAGGATGGCAAAGAAGCGGTAGAATATTGTGCTGAGGAATTCCAGGATTGGAGCAAAGTTTCATTGAATAAGCGTAAAGAAATGGTAAGCAAAACCATTGATGAAATTGATGCTCAAAAAGAGCTCTTGGCTTTGGTACTGGTGTGGGAAATCCGGAAACCCTATCCTCAAGCATTAGATGGAGTTCAGAGGTGTATAGATGGAGTGAGGTGGTATCTGGACAATATTGAGGAGATGTTGAATGATAGAGAACCGCTTGGGGTGATCTCCAATATCGCATCCTGGAATTATCCGCTTTCCGTTTTGGTGCATGCTTGTTTGGTGCAAGTGCTGGCAGGCAATTCTGTTATTGCTAAAACCCCATCGGATGGTGGTCTTTGGGCATTGACCGTTTGTTTTGCCTTGGCTAAGAGAGAAGGATTGCCGGTCTCCTTAATAAGTGGTTCGGGCAGAATTTTAAGCGAAGCATTGGTGACTCATGATGCAGTGGATTGTTTATCGTATGTTGGAGGTAAAAGCAATGGCCGTTCTATCGCCAGTTCTTTATATAATGTAGATAAAAGATATATGCTGGAAATGGAAGGTATTAATACCTATGGTGTGTGGGATTTTTCCGACTGGGATAGTTTGGCAAAACAAATAAAATCAGGTTTCAAATACGGAAAACAAAGATGTACGGCTTATGTGCGATTTGTCGTGCAAAGAAGTCTTTTTCCTAAATTCCTCGAAATGTATTTACCTGTACTGAAATCCTTAACTTACGGTCATCCTCTACTGGTAGAAGAAGGGGAAACAGACTTACCTGATTATGATTTTGGGCCATTGATTAATTCCAATAAAGTCAGTGAACTGGATGTGATGTATAATGATGCTATTGGTAAAGGAGCCGTTTCTATTTATCAAGGGGAATTAAAAGATGAATTATTTTTACCTAATCAAGATACCTCTGCATATTATGCGCCTGCAGCACTACTGAGTTTGCCTAAAAATGCAGAGCTTTACCATCATGAGCCATTTGGCCCTTTGGATAGCATTATTTTAGTAGATCACAAAAATGAATTGATAAATGAAATGAATGTTTCCAATGGGGCTTTGGTAAGTTCAATTGCTTGCGATGATGCACAAGAAGCAAAAGAAATAGCCTCACAATTGAGAGCCTACAAAGTAGGTATCAATAAAATGAAATCAAGAGGGGATAATGAAGCTACTTTCGGTGGAGTAGGGGAGTCTTGGAAAGGGTGTTTTGTAGGAGGTAAATATTTAGTGGAGGCAGTTACTAAAACTAGTGATAATGAAAAACTACATGGTAATTTCCCAGAATATACTTTATTGCCTGAAAATAGAATCTGATATTATATTTTCATTAAATATGAACAGCCAATGATATTCATTTCATTGGCTGTTTTAATTCATCATTCATCATTCCTAATTCATAATTCATAATTCAATAGTCTGGTGCCTGAGAAATCTCATTTCATCGAGTTTATGGTATTAAATCCCTATTAATTAATCTAACCTTTAGTTTAATTCAATATATAGAGGTATTGTTGTAGTATAATTATGTCTTCCAAAGTGAAAAGATATAGTTAATACTATAAATTTTGCTATATGCAATATAAATTTACGGGACTTGCCCTATTGTTCGCCACTCTGTTAGCCTCATGCGGAACAGATGATTTAACCCCCCCCAAGCGCATGAAATAAGTTTTAGTTTGAGTTCAAATTCCAATAGTGCAGAAAGATCCATTCAATCTCAACTTGAAGATGCTGAATCGATAATAGTTACTATCCAAACTATGGATGGTGCTGCAACAGATTATACATTAGAAGAAATTGATTTGTATAACTTAAATGGTGAGTTCATTAGTGAGAAGATTTCATTGACATCTGGACAATACAAGCTGACCGAATTTTTGGTGTTGGATGGAGAAAACAATATTACGCATTTGGCACCCATTGCAGGTTCTCAACAGGCTCAAAATGTTTCTAATCCATTGGCAATTGCTTTCGGAGTTGGGGCAACTGATACTACCTCCATTTCAGTTGAAGTAATATCAAGTGAGCATTTGAACCTTGAGGATTTTGGCTATGTCGGTTTCAGTCTATCAGAAATTGATCTATTTGATTTTTTAATATCCGTTAACGAAAAAGGAAATTCTGCTGACTTTTTAGAGGCACAACTGACTATTTCTAATGAAGATTATCAATTCACTCAAGATCTTCAAGCCATCATCAATAATCATGTGGCCATTAAAAACGGCTATGCTTCTTACAATTTAAAGATTGAAAAAAAAGGGTATCGTACTTTTGAGTACTCTTTTACCAAAGATAGTTTAGAATTCTATTCCTCAAGGCCACTGAATATTGAATTGACTTTTATTGATTCTGCAAATGAATTTTTAGCGATTTCAGCGCTTGTAGGCGATTTGGGTAATGTTGGAACAGATTTAGCCGTAGGACAGAGTTTTACGGTAGGAGAAAAGGGCGGCTATTTGAGTAAAATACAGACCTATGCACTTGGCGGAATTTCTGGAGAAGAGCTTATAACAGGAATTGCAAATGCTAAAATCATTATCAGAAAATATATAAATGACGAGGAAACCGAAGAGAACCACGGACTTACAGGTGACGTTCTTAGCGTTTCAATTGGTACTGGCACGATTGTTAATTTTGATTATCATTTAAATGATACTGATGATTATAGAGATGTTTTCCCGACTAGTGAGTTTGAATTCTCGGATAGCTTATATTTAGCGCCTAATACTAGGTATGTAATAGAGTTTGTATATCCAGGGTTAGCTTGTTATCAAGTGATTCCAGGTCAATATGAAGGAGGAAAAGGTTACAGTATTGAAGGTATTTATAATGAATACGAAAGAGATTTCCCTTTTGCAGTATATTTAAAAGAATAGTAATTATCTTTTTTAGGGTAAAAAAACAGCCAACGAAATCCACTTTCGTTGGCTGTTCAAATTATTAATTATCAAATTACTCATTATTAATTAATCACTCTCCCCAGAGATCGCTCATAGTATAAGGTGAGCCTTCCTGTGTCCAAAAGCTACCGTCTACGAAACGATAATTCTCATCCTCTTTGCTGATGGCTTCTACTTCATCTCTGCTTAAATCTATTTTATCTGCTTCTAAGTTTTGCTTTATTCTTCCAGCATTCGTTGATTTAGGAATAACCGAAATTCCGCGATTCAAACCATAAGCAATTAAAATCTGTGCTGGGGTTTTGCTGTATTTCTCTGCTAATTTTTTAATAACATCCAGTTCAAATAAATCCGGTTCATCATCCTTTTTCATTTGACTTGCTCTATCTTTTGAACCCAAAGGAGAATAAGCCGTCATCAAAATATCATGTTTCTTGCAGAATTGCACTAAATCCTCTTGAACTAATTTTGGATGTAATTCTACTTGGTTCATTTCAGGTTTAATAGTGGCAATCTCTCTCAATTTCTCCAGATTGGTGATATTGAAATTTGCAACACCTATGTGTTTAGCAAGCCCTGCATCCGCCAATTTCTCCATAGCTTTCCAAGTCTTTTGAATGGGAGCATTATCTTGTCCTAAGAAGTCATTCCCTGATTCAGGAAATTGTGATTCAGGCTTTTGAGCCACTGGCCAGTGCATCAAATATAGGTCTAAGTAATCTAACTGTAAGTCTTTTAAAGTTTGCTTAAGCGCAGGTTCTACATCTTCAGGCAAGTGAGCATTATTCCACAATTTAGAAGTAATGAATATTTCCTTACGAGTGCACAAACCATCACTAAAAGCTTTTTGCAGTGCATCACCTATCTCTTTTTCATTTCCATAAATATAGGCGCAGTCAATGTGGCGGTATCCTACCTTAATGGCTTCTAATACTGCTTCATAAACTTCTCCAGGTTCCGATTTCCATGTTCCCAGTCCTAAAGCAGGTAAAATATCTCCGTTTCTAAAAGTTAATTTTCTCATATGAATGTTAGTTTTATAGTCTATACTATTATACTACTGAGAGCATTTTATGTTGAATAAAATGTGAAAACTCCTATTAAAAAATAGACAAAAGAGCTTCTTTATACAGGCTTATGATGTCTCACAAATTTTTTTTGCCAAAATTAATATTTGCTAGGTGGTATCAAGTATAATAATAATCACTCATTCTCTCAATCTCCTTCCCTTTTGGGGAAGGACTAAGGATGGGGCTTTTTTCAACACTTAGCAGTGAATTCATTGCATTATTCCGCTAATTTCATCTAAATGCAGAAAAGTTCAACTGATATCCTATTTATAATATTTCTAAATTAGTATTGTTTTCTGTGATGAAAATACTATAAAAACCTTAATATCAGTTGATTAAGCCCTTTTTTATGAATTGGATAATAAAAATGACAAATTTGTATTCGAAATGTATTTGAAATAATGGCTTTGGGCAGTAGATTTGTACCCAATTAATAATTGGTGTTCCCAGATGCTAAATGAACAAATAAATATGTCCTTGAAAACGTATATTACTCGCTTATCTTTTATAGCATTCCTATTAGTGAGTTTTTTATCATTACCTAACAATGCTTTTGCGCAAGATGGCGAATTGCCTACAAGTGAAGAAGCGCTTGCGGATGGTGAAAAACTATTTAAAAATAATTGTGCTGTTTGTCACCAAGTCCAAAACAAAATGGTTGGACCTGCTCTTAAAAACGTTTACGAAAGAAGAGAGTTGCCATGGTTACTGAATTTTATTAAAAATTCTCAAAAAGTAATCCAAAGTGGAGATGAATATGCGGTTAATCTTTACAATGAATACGGAAAGGCAGTAATGCCTAGCTTTGATTACTTCGCAGATGAAGAGATCAAAAATATTTTGGGTTATATTAAATATCAAACCGAAAATCCACCACAACAGGAAACTGCTGCCGCTAGCAGTGAGTCCACTGAGGCTGGATCCGGTGGTAGTGGAATTCCTTCAGAATACCTAACCCTTATCATTGTTGGTTTTGTTGTTGTTCTGATCTTAATCTTGATTGTTTTGGTTTTAATCGTAACGGTATTGACCAAATTCATCAATCAAAAAGAGGATATTGATGAGAGAGATAGAGAATTCGTAAACCAAAAATTAAATCTTAATAAATTGGTGAGAAGCAATGGCTTCTTATTCTTTGTGATTTTAATATTTACAGCGGTTGTAGCAAAAACAGTCATTGATGGTCTTTATACTGTAGGTGTTCAGCAAGGATACCAACCTACTCAGCCAATTGCTTTCTCTCATGAGATTCATGCTGGGCAGTTTGAAATTGAATGTCAGTATTGTCACACAGGAGTTATGATTAGTAAAAGTGCTAATATTCCTTCAGCTAATATTTGTATGAACTGCCATACTGCAATCAAAACTGAATCAAAAGAAATAGCAAAAATTTACAAAGCCATAGATTACGATCCTGAAACTGGTGATTATGGTAATAATGTAAAGCCTATCGAGTGGGTTAGGGTTCATAACCTTCCAGATTTGGCTTACTTTAACCACTCTCAGCACGTGAATGTTGGCGAAATTGAATGTCAAACTTGTCATGGCCCGATTGAGGAAATGGCGGTTGTTAAGCAATGGAGCACATTAACTATGGGATGGTGTATTAACTGTCACAGAGAGACTAAAGTAAATGCAAAAGGTAATGCATATTACGATCAATTAGTCGAGGCACATGATGGTGGCGACTTGAAAGTAGTGGATATAGGCGGTTTAGAATGTGCAAAGTGTCATTATTAATAAAAAATATTTAAGACTTCATTAATCATAGATATGAGTAATCAAAAAACATATTGGAAAGGAACTGAACAATTAACAAATGATCCTTCATTTGTTAAAAACGCAGAAAAGGAATTTCCTGAGTACTTACCAATCAATGAGAATAAAGAGTCCAATGGAAATACTTCCAGACGGGATTTCTTAAAATTGATGGGGTTCGGTGTGGCTGCAGCATCCCTTGCTGCTTGTGAAGCACCTGTTAGAAAAGCAATCCCTTATTTAAATAAGCCTGTTGATGTTGATCCGGGTATTCCTAACTATTATGCTTCTACTTATTCAGTAGGTGGTGATTATGCCAGTATCGTAGTGAAGACTCGTGAAGGAAGACCAATCAAAATAGAAGGAAATAAAAACTCTTCTATTACTCAAGGTGGTGTGAATGCACAAGTTGAGGCATCAGTTCTTTCTTTATATGATCAAGAAAGATTAAGAGGTCCTTTAAAAGAAGGAAAAAGTACTGATTGGACTACAATCGATAAAGAAATTACAGAGCAGTTGCAAGCGATCAGCGCTGCAGGAGGTCAAATTAGAATTGTATCCAATACAATCAATTCACCTTCAACTTTGAAAGCCATCCAAGAAATGGCTGATAAATATGGCAGTACTGAGCATGTAATGTACGATGCAGTTTCTCAGCATGGTATGTTAGCTGCTAACGATAAAATGTTCGGAGTTAAAGCAGTTCCTGCTTACGATTTCAGTAAAGCTAACACTATTGTAAGTTTTGGTGCTGACTTCTTAGGAACTTGGGTTTCTCCAATTGAACATACTAAACAGTATAGTAAAACAAGAAAGGTTAATAGCGAGAACAAAAACATGTCTCGTCATTATCAATTTGAAGCTAACCTTTCATTAACAGGTTCTAATGCTGATTATAGAACTCCAGTAAAACCTTCTCAAGAAGGATTAGCAGTTGCTGCTTTATACAATGAAGTAGCTAAAATGACTGGAAATTCTCCTATCAACACTAATAAGGTTGAGATAGCTAATATTAGCAAAGCTGCAAAAGACTTAGTTTCTAATAAGGGTAAATCTTTAGTGATTGCAGGATCAAATGATACTGATATTCAATTATTGGTAAATGGTATCAACTCCATGTTGAATAATTATGGAACTACCATTGATTTGAACCAACATTCAAATGCTAGAAATGGAGATGATGCTGCTTTTGCAAAATTTGTTGAAGAAGCTAAATCTGGAAATATCAAAGCAGTTATTTTCTATAATGCTAATCCAGTTTATGATTCCGGCAGAGGCGAGGAGTTGAAAGCTGCTTTAGGAAAAGTTTCCTTAACAGTTTCTACTTCTGATAGAAAAGATGAGACAGCTGATGTTGTAAAATATGTAGCGCCAGATCATCACTTCTTAGAGTCATGGAATGATGCAGAGCCTAAGAAAGGTCAGTTGAGCTTAACTCAGCCAACTATTTCACCTTTGTTCAAGACTCGTCAGGCTCAAGACAGCTTTATGACTTGGTCTGGAAACAAACAAGAATATTATAATTTCCTTAGAAAGAATTGGGAAGACAACCACTTCAGTGGTCAAGAACCGACATTTGATATTTTCTGGGATAAGACTTTACATAATGGGGTTTTCACTTATAATGTAGAAAGCAGTGAATTATCCGTTCAAGATGTAGATTTATCTGCAAGCGCGAATAGAATTAACAAAAACTATAAGCCAAACAACAATGGTTTAGAAGTAGCTTTCTATCAAAAAGTATCCATCGGAACTGGTCATCATGCCAACAACCCTTGGTTACAAGAATTACCAGACCCAATTTCAAAAGCCACTTGGGATAACTATGCTACTATCTCACAAAAAATGGCTAATGAGTTAGGGATCAAAATCTTTGAAGGTAAAACTTCTAAAATTAATTTGACTATAAATGGTCAAGCAATGGAAGTTCCAGCTTTAGTTCAGCCAGGACAAGCAAACGGAACCATAGGTTTAGCCTTAGGTTACGGTAGAAAAATGGCTGGTAAGGTTGCTAATGGAGTTGGATTTGATGTATATCCTTTCTTAGGTCAGCTAAATGGAACTAAATCATACGCTGTAACATCAGGTGTTAGCGTTGATGGAACTGTTGGAAGTTACCAATTGGCACAGACTCAAACGCACCAAACTTTTATGGGACGTGAGACTGTAATCCAGGAAGCTTTATTAGGTGATTACAAAAAGAAAGATTGGAAAAGAGATTTCCAACCACATGTTGCTACTAGCAAAGGAATGGTGAAGCCATCTAAATTAACACTTTGGAATGGCCACAAATATAATAACCATCATTGGGGATTAGCAATTGACTTAAACTCTTGTACTGGTTGTGCGGCTTGTACAATTGCATGTCAATCTGAAAATAATATACCGGTTGTAGGTAAAGAAGAAGTAGTAATGAGAAGGGATATGCAGTGGATGCGTGTTGACCGTTACTACAGTTCTGATGCAGATGTTAATGATACGGATGGATTGGAAATTGCAGCTGAGAATCCGGAAGTTACTTTCCAACCAATGATGTGTCAGCATTGTAATAATGCACCTTGTGAAACTGTTTGTCCAGTTGCGGCTACAACTCACAGTTCAGAGGGATTAAATCAAATGACTTATAACAGATGTGTGGGTACAAGATATTGTGCAAACAACTGTCCTTATAAAGTAAGACGATTCAACTGGTTCAAATACCATGACAATACCAAGTTTGATAAAAATATGGCCATGAATAATGACCTGGGTAAAATGGTGTTGAATCCGGATGTAACGGTTCGTTCTCGTGGAGTTATGGAAAAATGCTCTATGTGTGTTCAGAGAATTCAGGCGGGTAAATTGAAAGCTAAGAAAGAGAAAAGACAATTAGAAGATAAAGATGTGAACACTGCATGTGCTTCAGCTTGTCCTTCTGATGCGATTATCTTCGGAGACTTGAATAACCAAGACTCGGCTATTTCAAAATACTTGAAATTGAAAGAGAAAACGGATGAACCAATTAAAGAGGTGAATGAAGAACGCGCTTACCATGTATTGGAAGAGTTGCGAGTAGCACCTAACGTTTGGTATATGACCAAAATTAGAAATAAAGATAAAGTAAATACTAAGGCTTAATTTAATAACTGTAGCAATATGGAAGTCACTTCACCTGTAAGAGAAGTATTAGTAACAGGAAATAAAACTTATCATGATGTATCTCATGATATCTGTAGGCACGTAGAAGCCAAACCAAATCCAAAATGGTTGGCAGCTATGGCTATTTCTTTAGGAGCACTATTTGTCGGAGGCTATGCCTTAGCCATCACCCTGTGGGATGGTATCGGTATGTGGGGCTTAAATAAAACCGTAGGATGGGCTTGGGATATCACCAACTTCGTATGGTGGGTAGGTATCGGTCACGCAGGAACTTTGATTTCTGCAGTATTGCTTTTATTCCGTCAGAAATGGAGAACTTCCATTAACAGAGCGGCTGAAGCAATGACGATTTTTGCCGTTATTTGTGCCTTGTTATTCCCATTAATTCACACAGGAAGACCATGGTTAAGTTTCTATTGGTTCGTTCCAATTCCAAATACTTGGGGCTCATTATGGGTTAATTTCCATTCTCCTTTATTATGGGATTTCTTTGCGATCTCTACTTACTTCACAGTGTCCTTAGTATTCTGGTATATCGGATTAATTCCTGATTTTGCTACAATCAGAGATAGAGCGACTAACAAAATTTCTAAAGCTATCTATGGAGCATTAAGTTTCGGATGGGATGGAGCTGCAAAAACATGGCAACGTTATGAAACAGTATCATTAGTTTTAGCCGGTTTAGCTACACCTCTGGTACTTTCAGTACACACCATTGTATCCATGGACTTTGCAACTTCTGTAATTCCGGGATGGCACACCACTATTTTCCCTCCTTATTTCGTGGCAGGGGCTATTTTCTCAGGGTTCGCAATGGTACTAACCTTGATGTTAGTAACAAGAAAAGTTTATAACCTAGAAGATTATATTACTATCAATCATATTGAGTTGATGAATATTATTATCATGATAACAGGTTCAATTGTAGGTGTTGCCTACATAACTGAGTTATTCATGGCATGGTATTCTGGTGTTCAGTATGAGCAATATGCTTTCTTAAACAGAGCAACAGGACCTTACTGGTGGGCATATTGGGCAATGATGACTTGTAATGTGATTTCTCCTCAGTTATTCTGGTTCAAGAAAATTAGAACAAGTTTATGGGCTACTTTCATTTTATCCATAGTGGTAAACATTGGAATGTGGTTCGAAAGATTTGTAATTATTGTAACCTCTCTGCATAGAGATTACCTACCGTCAAGTTGGGCAATGTTTAGCCCTACTATTTATGATATGGGGATCTACCTATTCAGTTTTGGTTTATTCTTTACACTATTCTTCTCTTTCGCTAAATTTTTCCCAGTGATTAATATGGCAGAGGTAAAAGCAGTATTGAAATCTAGTTCAGGTGAAATCGAAAACAAAAAATAATTATGGAAAGCGGTAAAAACTTTATCGTAGGGATTTTTGATGACGAATCAGTGCTTTTAAGCGCAGTCAAAAAAGTCCGTGGAAGCGATGTAAAAATTCATGAATGTTATACTCCATATCCAGTGCATGGTTTGGATGATGAATTGGGCTATAAGCGCTCCAGAATTTCTATAGCAGCTTTTATGTTTGGAATCACGGGGACTTGCTTGGCTTTCCTTATGATGATATACATGATGGGAATTGATTGGCCCATGATTATTGGTGGTAAAGATTATGTTGCTATTCCATCATTTGTACCTGTTGGTTTTGAGGTAACTGTATTATTAGCAGCTCTTGGTATGGTGGCTACTTTCTTTGTCATTAGTAACCTTAAGCCTTACGGAAAACCAAGAATCTATGATATTAGAAGCACAGATGATAAGCATGTAATGGCAATTGACTTGGCTAAGAATAAAAAGTCTACAGACGAGTTGAGCTCTATTTTGAAAGAATCAGGTGCTGTGGAAATAAATGAAAAGAAATTTTAAGTTGAATTATCAAATGATGAATACAAATAAAATATTTCAAATCTTATTTTTCGGCTTAGTTACAGTGTTAGTTGTGGCATGTAAGCCAGGGAAAGATGATCCAGGAACAGAATATGCTCCAAATATGTATCATGCTGTTTCTTATGAGCCTTTAACTCAGATTACTGATAAAGAGCAAGGAGCCTGGGTATCATCTGATGAGGATGAATATGGTGAATATTACAACTCTAATCCTAATAACCCTTTTGGGATGACGATGAGAAGGCCTGCTGAAAATACAGTTCCTAGAGATGAAAATGGAATGCTTCCATATAGATTACCGAAGGATAGTGTAGAGTTAGCATCAAGAATCATGAAAAATCCTTTACCGAATAATGATCAGATTTTAGAAGAAGGTAAAGTATTATATACTAAATATTGTACGCACTGTCATGGTGAAAATGGTGGCGGTTCTATGGATGAAACTGCAAAAGTAGGAGCAGTTTATCAAGGGGTTCCATCTTATAGCGCAGGCGCTACATCTCAACTTTCTGAGGGTCATATTTTTCACGTGATCACGCATGGAATTAGACGAATGGGAGCTCATGGTTCTCAGGTATTACAAGAGGACAGATGGAAAATTGTACGTTATGTACAAACTTTACAAAAACAAGATTAATAAAACAGTTTTAAGATAATTTATCATGGCTGAAGAACAATTTCAATTTACTGCAAAAGCAAAAAAGACACTCTCTATTTTGGCTGTTGTAGGTATCGTTTTACTTATATTAGGTATTTTTTCTGCGAGCTCTAATTCCCATGCTGATGAAGCAGGTCATGCTGAGACTGAACAAGTTGCAGAAAGTCATGGCGAAGAAGCACATGCTGGTGAAGAGCATGCAGCAGAAGAAGGACATGGCTATCATTGGTCAAAAAGAATATTCGCTAACCTTTGGATCAACAATATGTACTTTGTTGGTTTGGCTTTATTAGGTGTGTTCTTTGTAGCCATTCAATATGTATCTCAAGCAGGTTGGTCAGCAGCCTTAATCAGAATACCGATGTCTTTTGGTAATTGGTTACCAATAGGAGGGATTTTGACTTTGATTATTTTCTTAGTAGGAGGTCATGATATTTTTCACTGGACACATGAATATTTATATGATGTAAATGATCCAAGATATGATGCTATCATTGCTGGAAAAGAAGGGTATTTAAATACTCCGTTCTTCTTAGCTAGATTGGTAGTATATTTTGTGGTTTGGTTTTTAATGTTCCGTTGGATTCGTAAAAAATCTTTGGAAGAAGATTTGAATGGAAGTTCAAAATACTACTATAAATTAAGAGGTATTTCTGCAGGTTTCATTGTTTTCTTTGCAGTTACATCTTCCACTTCAGCTTGGGATTGGATTTTATCAATTGATACACACTGGTTCTCTACTATGTTTGGTTGGTATGTTTTCGCGTCATGGTGGGTAACGGCTTTAGCTGCAATCACATTAATTACTGTGATTTTGAAAGAGCAAGGTTGTTTAAAAATTGTGAATACGGGTGTGTTGCATGACTTAGGTAAATTTGTTTTTGCATTCTCAATTTTCTGGACTTATATCTGGTTTTCTCAGTTCATGTTAATCTATTATTCTAACATTCCAGAGGAGACTGTTTACTTTATTGAGAGACTTTCAAGTGATCATTATAGCATTGTATTTTTTGTTAATCTTATTTTAAACTTTTTCTTTCCATTCTTGGTTTTCATGCCAAGAGATTCAAAAAGACATACAGTTTTCTTGAAAATCGTTACGATAATCGTTTTAATAGGTCATTGGTTCGATTTTTATTTAATGATTACACCAGGTGTTTTGAAGGAAAATGGTGGGTTTGGATTACTTGAAATAGGTATGGCAATGATTTTTGGAGTTGCATTCTTATTTGTAGCCCTAACTGGCTTATCTAAGTATCCATTGGTAGCCAAGAATCACCCAATGATTAAGGAAGCAGAACATCATCACGTATTTTAATTTAATTAAGTAACAATAACATATATGTTCAATTTAGCTATAGGTTTAGGAGTAGTACTTTTACTAGCAATTTTGTTCTTGATTTTTAGAATTTCCTCTTTGATAAGTGTTGCAAAAGGAAATACTGATAAGATTGCAACAAGTTCTAATAAAATAAACGGGGCCATGTTTATGGTCTTTCTAGTAGGCGCTGGATTTTTGTTTTTCTGGTACTCTTTTAAAGAATTTGAAAATTATAATCTGCCAGTTGCATCTGAACATGGTTCTGAATATGAATTCTTGTTTTGGGTTACAATGGCAGTGACAGGAGTTGTTTTCGTTTTAACCCAAATACTTTTATTTTATTTCTCTTGGAAATACCAGTATAAAGAAGATTCTAAAGCACTTTTTTATCCGGAGAACAATAAATTGGAAGTTATTTGGACATTCGTTCCAGCTGTAGTACTTGCCATTTTAGTTTTTACAGGCTGGAGAGTTTGGACGGATATTACAGCACCTGCTCCAGAAAACACCAACAATCTTGAAATTATGGGTTACCAATTCGCTTGGGGTGTTCGTTACCCAGGGCTAGATGGTGAGTTAGGTAATACTGACTATAGAGTGATCGATGCAACTAATAGTTTTGGGATCGACTTTAATGACAAAGCTGCTTACGATGATTTCATTCCTCGTGAAATGCATATTCCTAAAGGAGAACCGGTAACTTTCAACATAAGAGCTAGAGATGTATTGCATAGTGTATTTGCACCTCATTTCAGATTGAAAATGGATGCAGTTCCAGGAATGCCAACTTCATTTACTTTCACAGCTACTAAAACTACTGAAGAGATGAGAGAAGAATTGAATGATCCTGAATTCAATTATGAGATAGCTTGTACTGAAGTTTGTGGTAGAGGACATTATTCTATGAAATTAACCTTAATAGTTGATGAGCCTGAAGACTATAGAGCATGGTATGCAGAGCAGGAGTCATTCTTAAAGAGGAATCCTGAATTTTTGACAAAAGTGCCTACTGAATTAAAAGAATTGGCAATTTTGAAAACAGGAATTGATAACAAAGAGTTAGACTAAAAAAATAAATCATAAAGTTATGTCAACAACGGCAGAAGTAAATATAGGTCAAGATGTTCAGCATGATGAGCATCATGATCACGAACAAAGCTTTATTTCGAAATACATTTTCACCACCGATCATAAAATGATTGGTAAACAATTCCTAATCACCGGTATAATGTGGGGATTAATAGGAGTTGGGATGTCAGTAATCTTCCGTTTACAGTTAGGTTTTCCGGAAATGGATCTTGGTTGGTTAAGACCGTTATTAGGCGGATGGATATCTGAACAAGGAAAATTAGATCCTGAATTTTATCTAGCGCTTGTTACGATGCATGGTACTATTATGGTATTCTTTGTATTAACAGCAGGACTAAGTGGTACATTCAGTAACTATTTAATTCCATTACAGATTGGAGCTCGTGATATGGCATCAGGCTTCATGAATATGTTATCATACTGGTTCTTCTTTTTATCTAGTGTGGTAATGATGACATCAATCTTTATAGAAACAGGTCCTGCTGCGGGTGGATGGGTTGTTTATCCACCATTAAGTGCTTTACCTCAAGCTATTCAAGGTTCTGGCCTTGGAATGACCCTATGGTTAGTAGCAATGGTTTTCTTCATTGTTTCAATGTTGTTAGGTGGTATTAATTACATCACTACAGTTATCAATTTAAGAACTGAAGGAATGTCATTTTCTAGATTGCCATTAACGATCTGGGCATTCTTTTTAACTGCAGTTATTGGGTTATTATCATTCCCTGTTTTATTTGCTGCAGCTTTATTATTAGTATTTGATAGAAGTTTTGGTACTTCTTTCTACTTATCTGATATCTACATTGGCGGGGAGGCCTTGCCAAATATGGGTGGTAGTCCTATTCTATACCAGCATTTATTCTGGTTCTTAGGTCACCCTGAAGTTTATATTGTGTTATTGCCTGCTTTGGGTATCACTTCTGAGGTTATTGCAACTAACTCAAGAAAACCAATATTTGGATATAGAGCCATGATAGGTTCTATGTTAGGAATTACAGTTCTTTCATTCGTTGTGTGGGCTCACCACATGTTCGTCTCAGGATTGAATCCTTTCTTAGGTTCAGTTTTCATGTTCTTAACATTAATCATCGCTATTCCATCTGCAGTTAAAGTATTTAATTACTTAACTACTTTATGGAAAGGTAATATTATATTCACACCGGCCACATTGTTCTCAATTGGTTTGGTATCATTCTTTATTTCCGGTGGTTTAACTGGTATTTTCTTAGGAAACTCTGTTATTGATATTCAATTACACGATACTTATTTTGTAGTTGCTCACTTCCACTTGGTAATGGGTAGTTTATCAATATTTGGTTTGCTAGCTGGTGTTTATCACTGGTTCCCTAAGATGTTCGGAAGAATGATGGATGAAAAATTAGGCCATATTCATTTCTGGATGACTTTCATTGGAGTTTATATGATTTTCTTCCCAATGCACTACATTGGTATCGCAGGTTTCCCAAGAAGATATTATTCATGGACTAACTTTGATGCTTTCAGCAGCTATACTGATTTGAATATGTTTGTGTCTATTGCAGCTTTCGTGACTGTTGCGGCTCAATTCTTATTCTTATTCAATTTCTTCTACTCAATGTATAGAGGAAAGAAAGCGCCTCAAAATCCATGGAGATCGAATACTTTAGAGTGGACTGCTCCAATCGAGCCTGGTCATGGAAACTGGCCTGGAGAAATTCCTAAAGTATACAGATGGCCTTATGATTATAGTAAGCCAGGTGCTAAAGAAGATTTCATTCCACAGCATATTCCGTTGTCTCATACTCCTGAGTCTAACTTAGACCATGAGGTTGAATTAGCGAAAAAAGAAGTTGTTGATAAAACAGCTGATGCAAAATCAAACGCATAATACATCATTTAATGTAAGCAGCTATTACCGTAACTTAGTAACAGTTACGGTGGTAGCTGTTTATCTTTTGATACTAGCTGGAGGTATTGTGAGAAGTACTGGTTCAGGTATGGGATGCCCTGACTGGCCTAAGTGTTTTGGACAATGGGTGCCACCTACCTCAGCAGATGAATTACCTGAAGATTATCAGGATTTTTATGCTGAGTATAGACATCAAAAGAATATAAAATTCGCCAAATATTTAGATGTTTTTGGCTATTCTGAGATTGGGAAAGCAATTTTAGAAGATGAATCAATAAAAAAAGAAGCTGAATTTAATGCATCTAAAACCTGGACTGAATATGTGAATAGGCTTTTAGGGGCTGTGGTGGGTTTTTTGATTATTTTGTGTGTAGCAGGTTCTGTTAAATATATAAAACAATCAAAAACGATATTCATTTTAGCTTTTTCATCTTTAGTATTAGTATTGATTCAAGGTTGGATAGGCTCTATTGTGGTTTCGACTAACTTGCTCTCTTGGTTAATAACCATTCATATGGTTTTAGCCTTAGTAATTTTAGCAGTTTTAACGGCTTTATATTTTGTAGTACATCGGAATAGGGAGAAAAAGCTACCAATGATTCAAGAGCAAAAAAAGCTCACCTATCTTTTAGTGATAGCCATGCTTATGATCTTGTTTCAGATTATTTTAGGAACGCAAGTAAGAGAATCTTTAGATATAGTGGCGAATAGATTAGGTGAAGCTTTAAGAGGAAGCTGGATTGAAGGATTGGGGCTTGAGTTTTATGTACATCGCTCTTTTTCTATCGCAATTGCAATTATTCATATTTATCTTTTGTTCAAATTATATAAGGCAAAAGATCAGTTGAAAAGCATTTTTACGAATGTTAAAATTCTAATGAGCCTTATAGTTTTAGAGATTTTATCAGGTACTATCATGGCGTATTTTGCCATTCCATTTTGGGCTCAACCAATTCATTTGGTTTTAGGTAGTATGATTTTTGGAGCACAGTTTTATATATTTTTGCAAGTAGTTTACACTACTCAAAAGACTAATAAAAAGGAGTATGCAATATCCTAATTCACAAAATTTATCCATTACTGACTTAGTTTTAAGTTACGCAAGAAGTCTATTTGCTTTGTTGAAGCCTAGATTAAGCTTTTTAGTGGCTTTCTCTTCAGCTTTTGGTTATGTATTAGGTTTTAGCGGAAGCGGTATTAATTATACAGTTTTAGCTTTTCTTTCTCTAGGAGGTTTCTTGGTTTCTGGTTCTGCAGTAACTATCAATCAAATCTTAGAAATTGAATTGGACAAAAAAATGGACAGAACTAAAAATCGTCCATTACCTACTGGTAGAATAACAATACAAGAAGCTACGATTTATGCAATTATTACGGGTCTTGCTGGTTTAGGCTTGTTATTAATTTTTACCAATGTCTTAACCACCATTCTTTCACTTGTATCCTTGATCTTATATAGCTTTGTTTACACTCCTTTAAAAAGAGTTGGGCCAATAGCTGTTTTTGCAGGTGCCATACCTGGTGCTTTGCCTCCCTTATTGGGATGGGTTGCAGCAACCAATGGTTTTAGCATAGAAGCTTGGATTATTTTTGGTATTCAGTTTATATGGCAATTTCCTCATTTCTGGGCTATTGCATGGGTAGCAGATGAAGACTATAAAAAGGCTGGTTTTAAATTGCTTCCATCAGGAGGTAAGAAAGATTTGAACACAGCTATTCAAATCATGATTTATACATTATTCCTTATTCCTTTAGGCTTATTGCCTACTTTATTTGGAATAACTGGAATTTATTCAGCATTAGTAGCTACTATTTGCGGGGTTTTATTCTTAAGTCAAACCTTTTATTTGATGAAAGAGTGCAGTAAAGAGGCTGCATTGAAAATCATGTTCGGTTCATTTTTATACTTACCAATTGTACAAGTAGCTTATCTTTTAGATAAAATTTAATTATGGAGACTTCTTTAAATAAAGAACAACAACTACAACCGAGTATAAAAATACTCTCGATGCATCCTTTAAAGTTTGCATTGTGGCTTTTTATAGTCACAGTTGTGATGATTTTTGCAGCATTGACAAGTGCATACATTGTCCGCCAGTCTGAAGGGAATTGGCTAATTTTTGAATTACCTACCATCTTTTTATATAACACTATCATTTTAGTAGCGAGTAGCGTAAGTATGCATTTAGCTTATTTAGCTGCTAAGAAGGACAATTTTAAAAACTTGAAGCTTTTTATGATTTTGACAGCAGCCTTAGCAGTAGCTTTTTTTGTTGGTCAATTTGAGGCTTGGGGAGCATTGGTAGAAAGAGATGTTTACTTTGTAGGTAATCCTTCAGGATCTTTTTTATATGTAATTTCAGGATTACATGCATTTCATTTGATTTCAGGGCTGATATTTATATTAATTATGTTATTTTCGGCTTTTAAATATAAAGTTCATTCTAAAAATATGGTGAAAATGGAAATGTGTACAACATATTGGCACTTTTTAGATGGACTTTGGGTATATTTATTTATATTTTTGTTGTTAAATCATTAATCCTATTTTGAACAGTTAAATTTATGGCAACTACTGCAACAATTGATACTACAAAAAGCAGATGGGGAGGTGGAGTAGCCCCCATGAATGCTAGTTATGGAAAACTGATGATGTGGTTCTTCCTTTTATCGGATGCATTTTCATTTTCAGCTTTATTAATAACTTACGGTCTAATTCGCTATTCACACCCTGCTTATCAAGGTCCTGTTTCTGAATTCGAGTTCAGTACAGAATATTGGCCAATACCTGAAATGGTATTTGAGGCCCTTCCTTTCTTGCATGGTGTACATGCACCCTTAATTTTTGTGGGTATCATGACTTTCATCTTAATCCTTAGTAGTGTAACCATGGTATTAGCTGTAGAGGCTGGCCATAGAATGGATCGTAGAGGAGTTATCAAATGGATGCTTTGGACTATTATCGGTGGTTTAACTTTCTTGGCGTGTCAGGCTTGGGAATGGAGCCACTTCATTCACGGGACGGCTGAAGGCACTGTCAATGCAATGGGAGAAACTATTTATGGTGCAAACTTAACCGAGAATCAATATGGTCCCCCTTTATTTGCTTCCTTATTCTTTTTTATAACAGGATTTCATGGATTCCACGTATTTAGTGGGGTTGTCATTAACTTCATCATTTTCTTCAATGCTGTAGTAGGTACTTATGATAAAAGAGGTCATTACGAAATGGTGGAGAAAACTGGACTTTACTGGCACTTTGTTGATTTGGTTTGGGTATTTGTATTTACACTTTTTTACTTGATATAAATAGAGCCGTTAGGTATTAAAATGAGTATTTTACATTTCTATTTGTTAATAAGTACCAAGTAGGAATTTTTGCGAGATTATTTATTAGAATCCATATAAGATATGTCACACGAAGAAACTAATAACATTCAGGTGATCCCTGAAGACAAGGAAAAAACCAAAAAGATTTGGAAAGTAGCTGCTATTTTGGCAATTGTGACCATTATAGAATTTATTTTTGCTTTCACTTTACCAAGAGGTATTATTTTAGTATCTATTTTCTTAGGGTTAACAGTGGTAAAAGCATTTTATATTGTTGCTGAATTCATGCATTTAAAACATGAGCAAAAAGCTTTAATATGGTCTATCATGATTCCTACTATTCTAATTTTATGGTTAGTAGTTGCATTAATGGTAGAAGGTACCGCTATATTTAACATTAGAAATTAATTCAATTGTATAGAAAATTTAACTGAATCAGGTTGGTAAAAATCAACCTGATTTTTTTGTTTATGAAGAAGTCTAAAATTCTAATTTTATTAGTCACACTAACTTTTCCAGTAATTCTTTATTTGTTTTTGCGTTCCTTTGGACAGAATGAATTTGCATTACCTGTTTATTTTGAAAATGAAGAAAGGATGTACTGTAAGGATTCTTCAGCAATGATGAACAATTTGGATTTGATTGATTTGAATCAAGCGAATTTTATTAAGTTGTCAGACCTTTACGAAGCTGATTATAAGGTAATTCACTTTCCTAATACCCAAGATTCAGAAATCCAAACATTAAAGAATGAATTAAACCGGGTTCATAATACATTTGGTGATTTGTCTATCAATATTTTAAGTTTTAAGCCTATAGATACTGGGAAAGTGGATCAATTAGAAAATAAATTATTCCTGTTAGGACCAAGAACAAAGACATTTCTTTATCCTGAAAATAAAATGGATTATCTTATAAATTGTATTTATGCATTTCCCACAACTGAATGGAATGGGAAACATCCTTCTGAAGAAACTATAGACATTGATCATACACTAGTGTTATTGGATGAAGAAAATAGAATTAGAGGATATTACGATGGATATGAAACAAAAGAGGTGGACAGATTGATATTGGAAGTTAGAGTATTATTAAGCAATAAATAAATGGCGAATCAGAAATCATATATTAAATTAATTTGGGTTTTGTCAATTGCAATTCCCGTGGTAGTAGCTATTCTAATTTTTGCTCCAGAGAAAATTGAAGGGGCAGGAGATTGGGTATATATCCTTCCACATTTAAATGCTACTTTTAATTCTATAACAACAATAGTATTGCTTTTGGGCTTATATTTTATCAAGCAAAAGAATATAAGGGCGCATAAAAGTATGATGTCGATTGCTTTTACTTTAGGTAGTTTATTTCTGGTAAGTTATGTAATCTATCATTCTACAGCTGATTCAACCATTTATGGAGATTTGAATGGCAATGGAGTTCTAGATGATTCTGAAAAGACTAAATATATGATGTGGTGGAGAGGCTTGTACGTGGGTATTTTATTACCACATATAATTTTAGCTGCGGTAGTGGTACCCTTTGTCCTTTTTGCTTTCTATTATGCCTTGAATGATAAGATAGAGAAACATAAAAAAATTGTAAAATGGACATTTCCTATTTGGTTGTTTGTTTCCATTACAGGAGTTGTAGTTTATCTTATGATTAGTCCGTATTATTTAAATTAATCAGAACTCATTTTAATATTTGTGGGTTCTATTGAAAAAATATATTCAATGAAGAAGTTTTTGGTCTTACTCATTTCTTTTCTATTTATTAATTTAGGTGATATTTTAGCTCAATGTGCTATGTGCAGGGCTACAGTTGAAAACAATGTAAATAATGGGGAAATCGGAATAGCTAGTTCATTGAACATTGGTATTTTATATTTATTTGCTGCTCCTTATCTAGTTGCAATGGTGATTGGTATTTTGTGGTATAGAAACAGTAAAAAGCAGAATAAAAAAATAAATATTAAAGAAATCCTTTCAAGTAAGCAGAATTCTTAGTGCTCTCAGTCTAATTCATTGATTTTTGCCTATTTTGATTTAATTATTTAAACTCCAGTATGATTATTGCTATATTGATGCTTTAGAAACTCATCAATTACTTGTGAAGAAATATTCTATTTATATTCTTTTATTCATCTTAGTGGTATTGATCATATCTCTAAGAACCATTTACCATTCTAAGGAAATAGATCAAGAAAATTTTATTTCTAAAACACAGATTAAACTCAATAGGGAGCTTCAAAAGGTAGAAGAAGATAAAGAAAAATGGTTGAAATATTTTTCTCAAAATAATTCATTAGATTTCGAATCTTTGAATAAAATAAAAAGTGCTCATCCCTTTTTTATTTTTAAAAATACCTCCCTAGTCTATTGGTCAGATGAACATTACGCACCCGAATCAAAAAAATACCGTAATCAAGGTTGGCATTTTGTAAACAAACAATCTGGTCAATATCTTGAATACTCCATAAAATCTAGAAGTGGTGAAATAAATTTAATTTCAGTTATTCCTCTTTTTGAATATTATGATGTTAATAATGATTACATCCAGTCAAGATATAATACAGAAATCTTGCCCCCATCAGGCATCAATCTTCATCAAAAAGAGACTGATAATTCCTATACTTTAAATGATCTGGAAGGGAGTCCAATTTTTTATATTTCCTTAGCTACTAATTTTGAAAATTATAATAAGGAGCTACATTATGTCATCTTCTTTTTTGAATTTATTTTGCTCGGAATGCTCATTTATTTATTGTGGCATTTTAGCAAAAAAAGGAAAAACCTCATCATAAGAATATTTTCTTTTATAATTGGAATTGCTGTTCTATGGGGTCTGATGGAAATTTTTGACTTTCCATTTCATTCAAAAGACTTAATGCTCTTTGATCCTAAGTTTTTTGCTTCCTCGGATTTTAATCCTTCTTTAGGTTACCTGATAATTAATTGCTTATTGTTTTTCTTCATAGGTCACTTTTCAATTAAGCAAATATCAACTCAGATTCAAAAGATAGCTAGTAAAAATAGCCTAACTAGCCTGAGTGTCAATTTACTTTCCTACTTGACTACTATCGGTATTTTCTATTTTATATACCTTATATATATTCATTCTAATTGGGGGCTCGACAGCACTTTGTCAATTGAATTTAGTGTATTTCAAATATTGTCTTTTGGAATAGTATTGCTTTTTGGATTTTTGTTGTTTGAGGTTTTTAAATTCACTCACTTATTTAATGCAAGGCAAAGTTTAAATACTGTTCAGTTTATAATTATTCAAATTCTTTGTTTTGGGGTTTTCTCAAGTTTTGTTTTCTTATTTGGCTATTCAGTATTTTGGATTGGAACCACTGTTATTATTCTTAATACAGTTATTTACATAACTAATCTTGGCAGTGCGCTAGAAAACATCAATTTTCTAAGCTTCATTTATTTATTTCTATTAATTACGGCTATTTCAATTATCAATGCTATTTCTGTTCAACACCTTGAGAAGCAAAGTGAAGCTAGACAAAGAAATATTCTGGCAGATAGAATCATTAATGGAAATGATGTATTAGCAGAATATATGCTTGTGCAACTGGATGAAAGTCTAAAAAAAGACGAATATATTAAAAGGCAATTTTTAATGCCTTTAACACCCTATAAAACCATTGTAGATAAAATAGAAAAATATTATCTAAATGATTATTTCGATAAATATGAAAAGTCAGTAAAAATCTTTGATGCGCAAGGTAATACTATTTATCCTAGTGGAACTTTGCCTTTGGCCTCTTCCTATCCAATTCACCAAATGAATGAAAGAAATAAGAGGGGAGACATCAAATTATATTTGGTGGGTAATACGGAAGGAAATCAATTGCAGCGAAAATATATTTACGTATTCGAAATCAAACATTATGATTTTGTATTTGCGAAAATAGTTTTGGAATTCAAACCTAAAAAAATCCGACCTGATAACGTATTTCCTGAATTATTAGTGAAAAGTAGAAATATCCCGACTTTTCTTGAGATACCTTATGATTATGCTCTTTATAAGAATGATACTTTATCTTATAGCGTAGGTGATCTGAATTTTCCTAATGTTGTAAAAAATGAAATTTCCAATGATGAGCAATTACTGAAAATCCAGGCTAAGGGTAATTATAAATTCAATGTTGTAGTGGATAAAGATGAAAAATTAATCTTCAGTCAAAAAAGTAATTTCTGGTATCGATTTTTCTCTAATATATCTTTTTTCTTTATTCTATGTTTTATTTTGGTATTTATTGTTTCAGCCATACAGTTTTTTAAGATCTATTGGAAAACGAGAACCATAGGCTTAAGTGCTAAAATCCAACTCTATTTTTCCCTAGCATTTCTAATTCCACTTTTATCAGTAAGTATTTCTACGATAGGGTTCGTAAATGCTACTTTTCTAGAAGATATAGTTTCCAAGTATGAAGAGAACACCAATAGAGTGTCAAGTCAATTGGTGCCTTTGCTCATGAAATATGAAAGTGGAATCGTAGATAAGGCAAATTTAAGTAATGAAATCTCTACTATTACTAAGATCATAAATGCTGATATTAATCTTTATGATTTAAGTGGCCAATTATTTTTAACTAGTCAGCCTCAAGTTTTTGAAAAGAACTTATTGTCCTACAAAATTAACCCACAAGCTTATGCCTCAATTTATCAGAACGGGCAGAAAATGATTACACTAGAAGAAAAAGTGGGAAACCTGAATTATCAATCTGCCTATGTTGGAATTAGGTCTTTTAACTCTGGAGAATTATTGGCAATCCTGGGAAGTCCATTTTTTAAATCCAACAAAGAGTATGATTTACTTTTAACTGATTTATTGAACAACGTTTTCAATATTTTTGTAGGCTCATTTATCATTTTTATCTTTCTGGCTTATACAGCCACTAATATTTTAACTTCTCCACTAAATTTATTGAAGCAGAAGCTATCTCAAGTAAATTTATCTGCAGAAAATAAACCGATAAGCTGGCAAGTAGATGACGAAATTGGATTGCTAATCAAAGAGTATAATCAAATGCTTCTGAAGCTAGAAAAAAGTAGACTAGCTTTGAGTAAAACGGAAAAAGAATCTGCTTGGAGGGAAATGGCACAACAAGTGGCCCACGAAATCAAAAACCCACTTACGCCTATGAAGCTTTCTTTGCAACACTTGCAAATGAAAATTCAAAGATCTGAAAACCCAATGCCAGAGGCTTCTACTAAAATTGATAGTATTTTATCTCAAATTGAAAATCTGAGTGATATTGCTACCTCTTTTTCTTCTTTCGCAAAAATGCCAATCCCGGAAAATGAAAAGATTTGTATTAGTGATATTTTGAAAAAAGTAGTTGATTTGTTCAAAGCAGAAAATGTGGAAATCAATCTTGAAATGCCTCAAGAAGTTATTTATGCATTTGCAGATCCAAAAATCATGGAAAGGACTTTTAATAACATGGTCCTGAATGCATTGCAGAGCGGATTGGGAGATGAAACAGTGGAAGTCAATATTAAAATTGAATTGATAGATGATAGCGTAAAAATATCCATTCAAGATAATGGGATGGGTATCCCTGAAGACAATTATAACAAAGTATTTTTACCTAACTTTACAACAAAATCAAGCGGTTCAGGAATTGGGTTGGCGATTGCCAAAAGAGGGATTGAGCATGCAGGTGGAGAAATTTGGTTTGAATCTGAGCCAAACAATGGGACAACCTTTTATATTGAATTAAAAAGACTGGAGTAGTTTTGAAGTGGGTAAGAAAATCTATTTTTTTAATATTATTGGGCGTATTTATAAGTCCAGTGCTTTTAAATGCCCAAAATCAGTGCTTTGAAACTACTTATTCAGCCATTTCTTTACCCGATTCTATTTTAATCATCTCTAGTTCAATACAAGTTGAGAATCAATTCGGGAAAATAATTCCACATAAACTTTCAGAGGGATTTCTGAAATTCAATATCACAGATTCAAAGGACACACTTAAAGTTTGCTTTAATTATATTCCTAAAAAACAGCAAATAGTAGCTGCAGCAGTCCCTGAACATTTTTTTGATAGCACTGCCCGTTTTACAAACAAAGTTTATACCGAAAATATAACCTCAAAATCTACGCAGGAATTACTCGGTTTGGGTGGTATTGAAATTTCAGGTGCTTTTATGCGCTCAGTTTCTGCGGGAGCCCAACAGTCTGCCATGATGCATTCTGTTATGGATTTAACCATATCTGGAAATATTTCAGAGGATTTAAAGCTTCAAGCTAGAATGACTGATCAGCAGATGCCATTCGAGCCTGAAGGTAATACTCAACGCTTACAGGATTTTGATCGAGTAAATGTACAGCTAATTCATAAAAATTGGGGATTAGAAGCAGGTGATTTAAATATACAATCCAGTAATCAACTTAATTTTTTAAGGTATAATCGACAAGTGCAAGGCTTGGGTATTTCATCTTCCAAACTTTCATTCGATTCTACTCAATCGAATACGCAGCTGGTGACTTCTTTTGCCAGAAGTAAAACTGGAGTGCAAAATATTGAGCCCTTGGAAGGAGTTCTAGGGCCTTACAGAATTGAAGGGCCACAGAACGAACCTTTTATTTTCATCTTGGCCGGTTCTGAAAAAGTGTTTTTGGATGGAGAACAATTACAAAGAGGCTTGGAAAATGATTATGTGATAGATTATAATGCTGCTGAAATAATATTTAATTCGAGTATTTATATTTCAAAATATAGTGTGATTCAAATTGAATTCGAATATTCCGATAGGCAATACAACCGTAATGTCACGACCTTAAAACACGAACAATCGATTGGAAATTTAGATCTCAATATTGGCTATTTTCAGCAAATGGATAAGCCAGACAATCAAATTCAAGATTTAAGCCAGTCTGATTTGGATGTACTTTCTTCCTCGGGTGGAAGCTCGCGTTATGCTGAAATTCCTTCTATTGATAGTTTAGGTTTTGCTCATGATAAAACAAGATATGCAAAAGTAGATACGGTTGTGAATGGAAGGGTATTTCACATTTTTAAATCATCAAGAAATCCTGAAATCGCTCATTATCAATTAAATTTCACTATGGTAGGAGATAATAGAGGGAATTATCGAATTGCCAATTCTTCAGAAAATGGAGTTGTTTATGAGTGGATAGCACCAATAAATGAGATTCCGCAAGGTAATTATGAGCCAATTAAAAAAATGGCTTTACCACAAAATCAGCAAGTAATTAATATAGGCTTAAGCTATCAACTTAATGATGAATCAAATATTAGCTTTGAATACGCAGGATCCGAATTTGTAAGTAATCGATTCAATAAAAATAATACTCAATTGAAGGGGAATGCTCTGGCGCTTGGATTCAAATCATCTCCTAAGGTTATTAACTTCATAGAGAATGCTAATATCAGTTATTTTATTAAATATGAATACATAGATTCTGCCTTTGCACCTGTTCAGCCATTTCGTGCTATGGATTTTAATAGAAACTGGGGTATAGAAGAGTCTGCTGTTTTTCAAGCTGGGGAAGAGCATTTAGTAAATTTAGGAACTACTGTAAAAGCTAATAATCAAGTTTTAAGCTATGATCTTGCTCTTAGAACTAAACAAAACATGGGAGATGGTTATCAGCATAATATCAATTTTCAGAATGAAGGAGATTTAAGGATCAATATAGATGGATTTTTGATGGAAAGTGAAAATGCCGATTTTAATACTGATTGGAAAAAGGCTTTAGTGGATTTTAAATTCGCTAAATATAAAATAATGCCTGGTTACACCTTCAAAACTCAACAGCATCAAATTCGAAATAAAGGAGAGTTAAGTGGTAGTTTCCAGTATTTTGATAGCCATCAGTTTTATCTCAATAAAGAAGACAGTGGGAAATGGAACTTCAGTTTATCACATGAATTTCGCTCAGATAGAAGGCCTTATGAAGGACAAATGTTGGAATCGGAAGATGCTCAAAATACTCAACTAAAATCAACTTTTAATTTAGGGGAAACTAATGTCCTTTCAATGAACATCTTAAGAAGAAGTATTCAACAAAAATTTGATTCCATCCAGAATAATCAATATTTTCAAGGTGGATTGAATTGGCAATCCTCTTTTTGGGATGGGAATATCATACAAAATTTGAATTTTCAGACAGGGACAGGTAGAGTATTGCAAAGAAGCTACTTTTTCATGGAGGTTGCGCGTGGTTTAGGCACACACTCTTATTCCGATTTGAATGAAAATGGAGAGCAGGAACTTAATGAGTTTTTTGAGGATGAAACAGATTATGGCGATCGGAACTATGTAAAAGTCCTGACCATGGGCAATGAATACCAAACAGCATTTATTAATAATTTACAATATCAATTGCGTTGGAAAATGCCAGTTAACTGGGCTAAATCGCAAAATTTACTACAATATTTAGGGAAGCTTTCAGGTAGTTTTAATACCAATCTGGATACAAAAAACACCTTCGAAGATTGGTCTGAAAGAATTTCACCTTTCAATACACAAGGGAATGAAAATATACTCTCCTCAAGAAATATGTGGAAATCAACCTTATTCTATAATAGAGGCGGAAATGCATTTTTAGAATCAAGCTGGTCCCAATCAAACAGAAAACAATTGCTTTTGGATGGTTTTGAAGGAATGGACAGAAAGAATTTTTATTTGTCAGGGACATTTAGCGCTTTTAATGATTGGAATTTTAATACACTATATAAAACCTCACAAAACACTTCTTTTTCTGATAGAGTAGAAGAAAGAGATTACCAATTCAGTTCTACCACAATAATTCCAAAAATAATATGGCAAGGAAGTAGGAATTTAAGAGTTAGTTTAGCTTATAAAAATGAGAATAAATGGAGTCCTGATGAAGCTATTGGAGGTGAGGTATTGGTAAATTCATTAGAACTGTCTAATAAATTAATCCAATCTCAAAATGGTATTTTGGAATCAAAACTTAGCTACGTTAGCGTGCTCTCAGATCTAGGAGATAATCAGAGCCCTTTGGCATATGAAATGTTTGAAGGCTTAAGAGCAGGCGATAACTACGTTTGGAATTTATCTTTGAGAAGAAAAATCATTGGGGATTTAAATCTTATCTTACAATATGTCGGCAGAAAAAGCCAAGATAGAAAGACCATCCATAACGGCAGCATTCAATTAACCGCTTTATTCTAATTGTTAATCAAATTGAACATGCATCGCCCAACATCCTTCACACCACTATTTCCTTTATTTCTAAGCAGGCTCCGGTCTGACCTGCGGTACTGACCTAATCACCCATAACCCATCTTCCCGCGCACCCTACAGCGTCTTCCTCAACTTCTTCATAAACTTACTAGCAAAAATAAAGTCTTCTAAGTCCTCCTGACCAGATGTCAATATATTATCAGAATTTCCTTCCCATACTTTTTTGCCTCTTGCTAGATACATAATGTATTCACCTACTCCCATTACGGAATTCATATCATGGGTAACCATAATAGTAGTAACATTGAGTTCATGTGTGATTTCTTGAATAAGCTCATCAATTAGTAAAGAAGTTCTAGGGTCAAGTCCGGAATTGGGTTCATCACAGAATAAATAATTGATATCATTCACAATCGCCCTTGCAATACCCACTCTTTTTTTCTGTCCACCACTAATTTCAGCAGGCATTTTTTTATTGATGTTTTCTAGCCCAACCCTACTTAATACATTATTGACACGATCAAGCTTTTCATCTTTCTTCATGTCTGTCAGTAAGTCTAGAGGAAACATCACATTTTCTTCAATATTTTTTGAATCAAATAATGCCCCACCCTGAAAAAGCATTCCAATTTCCCTTCTCATTTGAGCTTTTTCTTCCTTATCTGCCTTTAAAAATGACCTGCCATCATAAAGAACCTCGCCTTCTTCTGGAATAATTAAACCCACTATGCATTTCAATAGAACACTTTTACCTGTTCCGCTTGCTCCAATTATCAAGTTGGTAATCCCTCTTTCAAATTTCCCTGAAACATCTTGCAAAACATGGTTATCGCCAAAAGATTTAGTTATGTTTTTGATTTCAATCATTTCCTAGTTTAATAATAGTTCTGCTAAAACATAATCAGCTAAAAGTACTGCAATACAGCTTTTTGTAACGGCACTTGTACTGGATTTACCAACTTCTAGTGCTCCGCCTGTAGTGAAAAATCCCTGATAAGCTGATATCGATGCAATTAAAAATGCAAATACTACTGATTTTATAAGTGCAAACTGAATTGTAAAAGGATTAAAATCAATTCTTATTCCATAAACATATTCAGTCTCTGTTAAGATTCCTGTAAGAGTTCCAGCTATATAACCACCGTATAAGGCAAGAAAACCTGCTAATATGACTAAAAGAGGATACATAATCATAGCAGCTACAATTTTGGGTAATACCAAATAGGAAGATGCATTGACTCCCATAACCTCTAAAGCATCAATTTGCTCTGTAATCCTCATCGTACCTAATCCACTTGCTATACTTGAGCCAACTTTACCCGCTATTACAATAGCCGTAATGGTCGGAGCCAATTCCAAAACTACCATTTCTCTTGTTACCTGAGCTACTACATAATTTTGAATTAAGGGACTTACTAAATTATAAGCAGTTTGAACTGTTGTTACAGCTCCCATAAATGTTGAGGTAATGGCTACTATTAATATGGAATTCCAGCCTATGGAAATACACTCATTTATAGTGAGTTTGAAATATGATGAAAAAGACTCTCGTCTCACAAACATACTTCCCAGAAAAATAAAATAGGCTCCTATAGACTTCATAAGGTTGTTGTTTCTTTAATCTTCAAATTTAAAGTTAGCACGAAATATTTCTTTATAATAAAAGTTATTTCAAATCTTTAATTAAAATTGGATTTTAAGATTATGCTCATGATTATTTTAATCCAATACGCTAATGAATATCGTAAGTTTGTAGAACTACAAGATTATTGTTTAGATTCGTATTTTCAAACCAAAGTTAACTCAAATTAGAAATGAATAAATTTATAGTAATTACTGGAGGCACAAAAGGTATCGGAAGAGCTTTGGTGCTTCGGTTTGCTGAAAATGGTTTTGATATCATCACCTGCGCTAGAAATGAAGCAGATTTAGAAGTTTTAAAAGAGGAAGTTGAAAAATTATATAATAGCAAGGTGTATGTAAAGGCTTCTGATTTATCAAAAAGAGAAGACGTTGCCGCTTTTGCAAATTTTGTTTTAAAAACTACATCTAAAGTAGATGTTTTGGTGAATAATACTGGGGTATTCCTGCCAGGTAGTATTCAAGATGAACCTGAGGGAAATCTGGAAATGATGATGAATACTAATTTATTTTCAGCTTATCATCTTACTAGAGCATTATTGCCAGCCATTCTTCCTCATAAAAAAGGACATATTTTTTCTATGAGTAGTATTGCAGGAATTACAGCTTATGCAAGTGGCGGTTCTTACAGCATCACAAAATATGCAATGCAGGGATTTACAAAATGCTTGAGAGAAGAATTGAAAGAAGAAGGAGTAAAAGTAACTGCTGTCCTTCCTGGAGCAACATTTACAGCTAGCTGGGAAGGAGTTGATTTACCTCATGAAAGATTTATGAAAGCCGAGGATGTTGCTGAATCTGTTTGGTCAGCTTATTCGTTATCTGACAGAACAGTGGTAGAAGAAATTATTTTAAGACCTCAATTAGGAGATATATAACCCCATGAATGACAGAATATTTTTATCAGCTCCCCACATGGGCGGAGACGAAATTAAATTTATACAACATGCTTTTGATGAAAATTGGATTGCACCTTTAGGGCCTAATGTAAATGGTTTTGAAGCAGATATTCAGGAGTATAATAATATTCCTTTTGCAGCTGCTTTAAGTTCTGGTACTGCCGCAATTCATTTAGCATTAATTTTATTGGGAGTAAAAAATGATGATGTCGTAATGGCATCAAGTTTTACTTTTTCTGCAACAGTAAATCCTATTGTTTATCAACAAGCAGAGCCCGTTCTTATTGATAGTGAAAAGGAAACATGGAATATGGATCCTGAGCTTTTAGAAAAAGCGATCAAAGAGTATATAACAAAAGGTAAAAAGCCAAAAGCTATCATATTTGTCCATCTTTACGGTATGCCAGGAAAAATCGAGGAAGTGAAAGCTATTTCCGAGAAATACGAAATTCCTTTGATTGAAGATGCTGCTGAGGCTTTAGGTGCAAAGCTGAATGGTAAACCTTTAGGGACATTTGGTGATTTCGGAGTGTACTCATTTAATGGAAACAAAATAATTACGACCTCTGGAGGAGGGGCTCTTGTATCCCAAAAGAAAGAATGGATTGACAAAGCTCGCTTTTTAGCAACTCAAGCCAGAGATGCAGCGCCATATTACCAGCATTCTGAAATAGGCTATAATTACCGAATGAGTAATATAGCTGCAGGAATTGGTAGGGGGCAAATGAAAGTATTGGATAAATGGGTAGAAAACAGGAGAGCAAATCATGATTTTTATTTTAAGGAACTAAATTCATTAGGATTCGAGTTCTTAAAAGAATATGAAGGCGCGTTTAGTAATAGATGGTTAACTTGTGTTTTATTCAATGAGAAATTGACCAAAAAACCCGAAGATTTAAGACAAGAATTAGAGAAATTTAATATTGAAACCAGACCCTTATGGAAGCCAATGCACTTACAGCCTATATTTAAAAATTGTAAAGCTTATCTATCAGGAGTTTCAGAAGAATTGTTCCAAAAAGGGCTTTGTTTGCCTTCTAGCTCCTCTTTAACGGACGAACAAAAAGGGATGGTAGTCGAAAAAATTGAAGCATTTCTTAAATAAAAAGCTTAAATTATTATAAAAAAATATTAAATAGGTTATATTTGAGCCCCAATGATGAAGAAAATCAACGATATTAGTTTTCTGCCAAGGTGGATTATTTTATTAATTGACCTTGGATTGCTATTGGTCTCAATTGTTTTTGCTTATTTATTGAGATTCAATTTTAATGTCGAAGATGTCTTTGCTTTTAAATTTAGTGAAGGCTTAGTGCTTTTCTCTATCTGTCATCTTTTAGCAATATTCCTAACTCAAAGTTACGCAGGGATAATTCGATATACTTCCATTGAAGATGGTCTGAGAATTTCATATACGACTTTTATTGGGACTGTATTAATTGCTATAGTCAGTTATCTCAATTATTGGTATACTGGGAGCGTAATTATCCCCTTATCAGTTTTGATTATAAGCTTTATATTGGCTGTAGTCATCCTATTTTCTTATCGAGTTTTAGTAAAAAACCTTTTTGCCTACTATCGTGATGCAGTTCGCCACAGGAAAAATGTAATGATTTTTGGAGCGGGTCAATATGGAATCATTACGAAGCAAGTAATCGATGCTGATCCAAATGCTAGAATGCGAGTGATTGGTTTTATCGATGATGACCTTAAGAAAGTGGGTAAAGTTCTCAATGGAGCGCCAATTTATGATGCAGGATACAACTTAGATGATATCTTAGAGAAATATAGAGTTCATGAAATAGTAATTGCTATTGCCAATCTGTCTGTTGAAAGAAAAAATGAATTAGTAGATTATTGTTTAAAAGCTCATGTTAAAGTAAGAACAGTACCTGCTCCTGATAAATGGGTGAATGGTGAATTAAGTATGAATCAAATAAAGGAGGTTCGTATTGAAGATTTACTGGGTAGGGAGTCTATTAAATTAAAAAATCCAAAAGTAGCTGAAAATATAAAGGGAAAAACGGTCTTAATTACGGGTGCAGCTGGTTCAATAGGTTCAGAAATTGCAAAACAAATTCTGAAAGTAAAACCTAAAAAATTAATCCTTTTAGATCAAGCTGAGTCTTTCCTATATGCAATCGATATTGAGTTAACTAATTTAGATATCGAAAAAGATATTGAGATCATTCCAGTTATCATGGATGTGACGAATAAAAGAAGATTAGAGGTTATCTTTGATAAATACCGTCCACATGTAGTTTATCATGCTGCAGCATATAAGCATGTCCCTTTAATGGAAATGCATCCTTTTGAGGCAGTAGCTACCAATGTTTTTGGAACCAAAAATCTCGCGGATCTTTCTGTTCAATATGATGTAAAGAAATTTGTAATGGTTTCTACCGATAAGGCGGTAAACCCAACTAATGTGATGGGGGCAACCAAAAGATTGGCAGAAATATATGTGCAGTCATTGAGCGATTCCAAATCAGAAGAGGTCAAAAACAATACCCAATTTATAACCACTCGTTTTGGAAATGTATTAGGATCTAATGGCTCCGTCATCCCATTATTTAAAAAGCAAATTGAAAAAGGTGGACCTATAACGGTTACGCATCCTGATGTAACACGCTATTTCATGACCATACCTGAAGCTTGTCAACTAGTAATTGAGGCAGGAATCATGGGGTTTGGTGGCGAAATATTTGTTTTTGATATGGGTAGATCAATTAAAATAATTGATTTGGCTAAAAAAATGATCCAATTGTCAGGCTACGAAGTAGATGTTGATATAAAAATTGTATTTACAGGTCTTCGTGAAGGTGAAAAATTATTTGAGGAACTCCTAAGCGATAAAGAAACAACATTGCCTACCCACCATGAAAAGATTCTAATTGCCAAAACCGAAAGAATGGGGCATAAAGACATCATTAAGGAATTGCAAAAGCTTAATGATTTGATGAACGATGAAAATGAATTAGGAATGATCATGCAAATGAAAAACATTCTACCTGAATTCGTTAGTCACGCTTCACGTTTCGAAGCACTTGATGAAGAAATTGCCAGCGAGAGAAAACGCAAATGGAGCATAACCCGAAAAATTAGCTAAGACAATAAGGTTTGCTGAGGCTCCTCTTAATTAGTACTACCAATCTTTAAAACTAAATAATATCCCGATAAATAGGGGACAGGTCTTGCTCGAAGAGGGTGGGCAGGAGGACAAAAAAAGGCGTAGAAGCCAGCCAATAGCTGGTCTGACTCAGGCTGATTTATTTTTGATTAAGTATTCGCAGTTTTTAAACTCAACATCAAAGAAGATACCCAAAATTTCCCTTTGCGAAAACTTTGCGACTTTGCGAGACATTTTTTGCGTCAAAGACGCCTGCGGACAATTCTTGTTATATAGTGGCAAAAAGAAAGCTCGATTCATTTCACTGACCTGATTTTTTGTAGTTTCTAGCCGTTGTCATATTATTATTCCGATCTTTATATAAACTATAAAGAATGGTTGTATTAAATAACAGACTTCATCAAAAGGCTAATTAAAATCACTTCACCTCAATCAACCCCTCCTGATACTCATGAAATTTCTTCATGACATATCGAATCGACCTATAAGTATTAAGTAAAACCGTTCTCAACTCAACTTTATTGACCCAGATAACTTTCTCAATACCTTCTTCTTTTTGTGGTTTCATTTTTTTGTCTTCCTCCAATGTCATATGATACCAGCTGGTTTTCTTAAGATGATTTTTTCCGTTTCGGGTATAGGTATGCCATGTTTTACAAACCCTTGGACCTAATGTTACTTTTACATTACACTCTTCTTCAACTTCTCTTACGGCCGCTACCTCAACTTTCTCTTTTTTCTCAAGTTTACCTTTCGGTAAATCCCATTTTTTTAATCTATAGATGAAAAGATATTTGTCTCTTTTGGTAACTATTCCACCAGCAGCCTCAACAATTTTAAATTCCTTCTTAAAATCTTTTATGACTTTTTCGTAATCGTAAACCTTACATGTTAAGGAATCGAGCTTTTTATTTTTGTCAGAGGATAAAAATTTATAAAATTCTAGTATATCAGCTAAACTACCTTTCCTAATAAGAACATCATCAATTAAATTGTCATATCGGATTTTTTCTTTTTCCGCATCAATAATAAGGTCATAATGCTCCCTGTCAATTACTTTGTCCATAGGGATAATGTAAAGCGGAACATCATTTATAAATACTTTCATAGAAATGGTTTTGAGCTATGCAAGTAAAAGAATTATTCAGAATGTGCCAATTATTAATCTAGAATTTAACTCGCATTAATCATGAAAAGGGTATGAAAAATGAAGGTAATAAATTTAAACTGATCGAATATCAATAGATTACACATGGGTTAACCTCAATAATTTATAAAAACTTTATAGCCTAAATTTGGGTGTTATAATGCTCATGTTTTAATATGAAAATTGTAGTGTAACTATCTAATAATATGGTTTTATAAATTGTCTGTCCTTCGGACGAAAAACTCATATGAACTTTTAGCCTTAAAAATTTTGAATAAGGGAATATAAGCCTTAGAAATTCTTTTCTATATGTATTACTATGTTAAATATAAGACCTAATTTTGTCGCATGAATTATCTTTCAGTAGAAAATCTTACTAAAAGCTTTGGAGAAAGAGTATTGTTTGAAAACATATCATTCGGCTTGGCTCAAGGTGAAAAAGTAGCATTAGTTGGCATAAACGGATCAGGGAAATCCACACTCCTAAAAATATTGATGAAGGAGGAAACACCTGATTCAGGTAATCTAAGCTTTCGAAATGGTATAAAAGTTGGATTCCTATCTCAAAATCCACAATTTCAAGCAGGGCAAAATGCTATGCAAGCTATTTTTAGCTCCGATCATGAATCGCTTAATATTATCAAGGAATATGAGCGATTAGCCGAAAATCCTGATATGAATGCTAAAGAGCAAAACCGTTTCCAAGAATTGATGGAGAAAATGGAAGCGCATCAACTTTGGGATTATGAAAGTCAGGTTCAACAAATCCTAGGTCAATTAGGAATCAATGATATAAAACAGTCGGTTGAAAATATGTCGGGTGGACAAAAGAAGAGGGTTGCCCTTGCAGCTCAATTAATTGTGAAGCCTGATGTTTTGATTTTGGATGAGCCTACCAACCATCTGGACATCGATATTATTGAATGGTTGGAGAATTATTTGGCTACTCAAAATATGACTTTATTGATGGTAACCCACGATCGTTACTTTTTGGATAGAGTTTGTAATGGGATTTTAGAGATTGACCGCCAACAAATTTTCAAGTATAAGGGCAATTATGAAGAGTTTCTAGTAAAAAAGGAGGAAAGAGAATCGATTGAGCAGCTTGAAGTAGACAAAGCTAAAAATCTCATGAAGAAAGAGCAGGAATGGATGAGGAGAATGCCTAAAGCTCGAGGAACTAAAGCCAAATATAGAGTGGATGCATTTCAAGACCTGAAAGATAAAGCCACAAAAAACCTGAAGAAAGATCAAGTTGAATTAGAAGTCTCTCAAAAGAGAATGGGAGGCAAGATTTTAGAGTTGAAAAATATTTCTAAACAATTCGATGATAAAAAACTCTTTGATAATTTTAGCTACACCTTTAAAAAAGGAGACAGAATTGGAATTGTTGGGCAAAACGGAACTGGTAAAAGTACATTTCTTAATATATTAACTGGTAAAATCAAAGCTGATTCAGGCGAATTAGATTTAGGAGTCAATACTGAGTTTGGATATTACAAGCAACAGGAAATTCAATTCGATGATAATAAAAAGGTTATCGATGTAGTACTAGAAATAGCAGAACATTTTAAGTTACCTGATGGAAATGAAATAACAGCAGCTCAGTTTTTAAATAAATTTCTTTTTCCACCCAAACAACAATACGATTTTGTGCATAAATTGAGTGGGGGAGAGAAAAGGCGATTACAATTGTTATTGGTATTAATTAAGAATCCGAATTTCTTAATTTTAGATGAGCCAACCAATGACTTGGATTTACAAACGCTCTCTATATTAGAAGACTTCCTTGACAGATTTCATGGATGTTTAATAATAGTATCTCATGATAGATATTTCATGGATAACCTTACCGAGCAGCTATTCCTATTTGAAGGCGATAATCAAATCAAGATTTTTAATGGTAATTATACAGATTATCGATTAACAAAGGATGAGGCTCCAAACATTAAACCTGATAAAGTAAAAGAGTCACCTAATAAAGAAAAGCCAAAGACTGAAGAAAGACAAAAGCTGAGCTATAAAGAGAAAAGAGAATTGGAATCAATAGATAGTGAAATTCCAAAACTAACTAAACAGAAGGAAGAATTGGAAGCTAAGTTAGCAACCGGAGAAGGAGATGCTGAAGACTTTACGAATTGGGGTAAAGAGTTAAATACCATAAACGAAAAGCTAGAAGAATTAGAAATGCGTTGGCTAGAGCTAAGTGAATTAGAGTCGTAATTGATCTAATCAATTGATATTAAATGGCTTGAGTAATGAATGGTGTAGTTGAATAAATAATAAAAATTCAATTGATCCTCTTTTTAAAATATTTTTATCCTTCACTTGTTTTCTTTTAAGAATCATTACCTATATTTGCATCCCGTTAAGGAAAAGCCTTAACAATATTTGAAATGCCTTGGTGGCGGAATTGGTAGACGCGTTGGTCTCAAACACCAATGAGGTAACACTCGTGCCGGTTCGACTCCGGCCCAAGGTACTAAAGCCTCCCTTGTGGAGGTTTTTTTATTTTCAAAAATATTGATTCTAATATCTTAAAAATCAGTAAAGAGTTAATAATCAAAAACTTGAAAATTATTTCAATTTATTTTGAATATGTGTATTGTTTAGAAGAAAAACCTTTTTACCTTTGCACTCCGCAAACGCGAAAGGCGAGTGTTGGGATAAGTTGAGGAGATAGATTAGGCGGTGATAGGAGAAGAGGATAAGGCTTCAAAAACTTTTTCAAATTAATTTTCAAAAAG